>Ga0209425_10004209_pt1 | contig 14806 bp, 16 predicted proteins | sample COG_05_FD_184749 | JGI IMG/M metagenome (GOLD analysis project Ga0209425, IMG submission 184749) | Pelagic Microbial community sample from North Sea - COGITO 998_met_05 (SPAdes) (version 2) | ecosystem: Environmental > Aquatic > Marine > Neritic zone/Coastal water | place: Helgoland, sampling... | reverse complement strand
AATTAAAGGTAATTTTAATAGAATCTGATATATAAAATTAATGATTATTAGATGTGTAAATTGTAGTAAAAATTTCAATATTAATTCAGATCTTATACCATCTGAAGGTAGGCTAATAAAATGTGGATCTTGCAACCATGTATGGCACTTTAAAAGAGAGGATTCTCTAATAAATCAATTTTCAAAAGATATACAATACGACAATAATGACTTATCTACAAATACTGAAATTGAAAAAACATCTTCAGATATCACTAAAAGCAAGAACCAAAACTTTCATGAAAAAGAAGAAATTGTAAAAAAACCTAATAATAGAATTATAAATAAATTTTTTTCATATTTGTTAGTAATAATTATTACATTTATAGCTTTTATAGTTTTGGTTGACACATTAAAATTTCCGTTAATTAATTTTTTTCCAGGATTAGAAATAGTTTTATTTAATTTGTTTGAAACAATAAAAGATATTAAATTATTTATTATAGATCTAGCTTAATTTTATGATTAATTACATATCTAAACCTTTTAAATGGTTCTTTAAACTTGAGGCTGCAAGTGGCTTGATATTATTAATTGCTGCAATATTAGCTTTGGTTGTAAGTAATAGTATTATTAGTGAATCATATTTTTATATTTTAGATAAATATTTATTCATCGGTATTAATGAATTTGGTCTAAAACTTTCTGTTCACCATTGGATCAATGATGCTCTAATGGCTGTATTTTTCTTTTTTGTTACTTTGGAAATTAAGAGAGAATTTATTCAAGGAGAACTTTCTAATATTAAGCAAGCATTATTACCAATCATTGCAGCTGTTGGTGGTATGGTTGTTCCCGCACTGTTTTATGTTTTTATCAACTGGGGTAATTCAGAAACTATGAATGGTTGGGCTATTCCATCAGCTACAGATATAGCCTTTTCATTAGGTATTTTATCATTATTAGGCTCAAGAGTTCCAATGTCTTTAAAAGTTTTCTTAACTGCTTTAGCAATTATTGATGATCTTGGAGCAATTTTAATTATAGCTTTCTTTTATTCTGGAGATTTAAGCATTCCGTATTTAAGCCTCATACTGCTTAGCTACATTCTTCTATTAGTTCTAAATAAATATTCAGTGAAAGTATTTTCGCCATACCTACTTATTGGATTACTTATGTGGTACTTTACTTATAAATCTGGTATCCATGCAACAATAGCTGGTGTTTTACTTGCATCAACAATACCACACAGAGTAAAAGACAAAGATTTTTCATTACTTGTTAAAATAGAACATGCAATTTCACCATATGTTGCCTTTATAATAATGCCTCTTTTTGCTTTTGCGAATGCCGGTGTAAATTTAGAAGGTTTATCATTATCAAGCCTATTGGCACCTGTCCCACTTGGCATTTTATGTGGATTGTTTTTTGGTAAACAAATTGGTGTTTTGTTATTTTCTTATATTTCAATTAAATTTAAATTTGCTGAAGCACCTAATAATTCAAATTGGTTAAGTTTATACGGTGTTTCAGTTTTAACTGGTATTGGTTTTACAATGAGTTTGTTTGTTGGAAATTTAGCATTCGCAGACAATTTACAATATATTGATGGAGTAAAAATTGGTGTTTTAATGGGATCTTTACTATCAACTGTTTTTGGGTACATATTGCTTTTAATATCAGCTAAAAAATAAATGTTTAAAAAACTAAGAATACTATTTTTTTTAATTGTCATTATGTTTTCATTTTTTAATAAATCAACGTCCTCAACAGACAAATTATTTTATGATTTAAAGATTAATTCAATTAATGGTGATGTATTGAATCTTGGACAAATGAAAGGCAAAACAGTTCTATTAGTAAATGTTGCTAGTAAATGTGGATTTACAAAACAATATGATGGGCTTCAAACATTATATGACAAATATAAAGATAAAGGGTTAGTAATTATTGGTATACCCTCAAATCAATTTGGTAGTCAAGAGCCAGGATCCAATTCTGAAATTAAAAATTTTTGTGAAACCAATTTTAATATTACTTTTCCAATAACAAGTAAATATGATGTTAAAGGTGAAAAAGCTCATCCCGTATATATTTGGGCGAAAGAAACTTATGGTAAATCTACTATTCCAAAGTGGAATTTTCATAAAATCTTAATAAACAAAAAGGGTAATATTGTGGATACTTTTGCTTCTTTTACGACTCCACTTTCTAAAAAAATTATTAGCAAATTAGAACAAATTTTATAGATTAATCATCAGGCCGTCATGTGCTGGAATAATATTTTTAGGTAATGATTTTTTAAGCTTATCATAATCTAATACCGGAGATAAATTAGTTAATATTGCTTTTTTAGGTTTAAATTTTTTTATAAAATATAGAGATCTATCCAAGTTAAAATGAGATGGATGATAATCATACCAAAGACAATCGACTATAAAAAAATCTAAATTTTTAAAATATTTAAAGTTTCTATTATCAATATTACTTACATCACTTATATATGCTAATTTTTTATTAAAAATATAGCAAGTTGATTTGACTTTTCCATGATCAACTCTTATTGGCTTGATCTTAATTTTCTTTTTGGAATTTATGAGATCTAAATTATTACCAATTTTATTAAGTTTTAGTGTTGCTGGATATTCTTTTGAAAAACTTTTAAAACAATATGAAAAACTATGTTTAAGGTATTTAGATGTTTGTACATCAGCATAAACTTCTATTTGTTTTCTACTATTAATAAAAAAAGATCTCAAATCATTAATACCATGTGTTTGATCTCCATGCATGTGTGAATAAAAAACTTTGTCAATTTTTTTTATCTTATGCCTCAATAGTTGCTGTCTTAAATCTGGTGATGTGTCAATTAATATATTTTCATTAGATGTTTTAAGTAAAGCTGAACACCTAGTCCTAAGATTCTTTTTATTTTTTGGATCACAGTTACCAAAAAAACCATCTGGTCGTGGTACACCCATTGAACTACCACAACCTAAAATAATAAATTTCATAAAATTAATTAAAAAAAAGATTATTAAAATTTGAAGTAGTTAAGTTAATAAGCTTAGATTTTGTTATATTTCTAATATCTGCTAATTTTTGTGCAGTAAAATCAATAAAAGATGGTTCATTTTTTTTTCCTCTATTGGGTACTGGAGCTAAAAAAGGACTATCAGTTTCAATTAAAATTTTATCATCAGGTAAAAATTCAAATGTTTTTTGTAAATCTAGTGCATTTTTAAATGTAATAATCCCACTTGCAGAAAAATAAGCGTTAAGTGATAAAAGTTTTTTAGCAAATAAAATACTTCCAGTAAAGCAATGCATCAAAATTTTAAGATTTTTATCTTTATACTCATTTAAAATATTAAATGTCTCTTCTTCAGCATTTCTTGAATGTATAATTAATGGTGAATTTGTTTTAATGGCGGCTTCTATATGTTTTCTAAAACTTATGATTTGATTATTTTTATCACTATTATTATAAAAAAAATCCAAACCAGTCTCACCAATACCAATAATTTTAGAATTTTTGTTAAAATTTTCAATTATAAAATCTGATGTTATTTTTTCATTGATTGTTTCATGTGGGTGAATACCAATTGTACCGTAAATCATTTCGTCTTCATTTAATAATTTTAAAATTCTATTAAAGCTTTCATTTGAAGTAGAAATTGTTAACATTTTTTTTATTCCAATATCTTTTGCACGCTTTATAACATTTGGTAAATCTCCTATTAAAGGTTCATGATCTAAATGGCAGTGTGAATCAATCATTATTTTTTTCTACTTTTTTAAAAAGAATATCAATTTTATTAATCTTACTTCCTTTAGGTAAGAACTCATTATTTTCAATTGATGATAAACTAATATCATTTTCGTTAAGATCGAAAATTTTTAAAGCCTTTAAAGATGAGCTGGGTATTATTGGATATAAAAGAAAGCTAATTTTCCTTACAATTTCTAGTGTGGTATAAATTATAGTATTTAATCTTTTTAAATCATCTTTCTTATTCCATGGTTCTTGATCATTAAAATATTTATTTGCTTCAAATAAAGAATTGATAATATAATTTATATAGAAATTAATATCTTGATTGTTTATTTTGTCTCTAATATTTTTTAAATTATCTTTATATTTGTCTAAGATTATCAAATCTTCATTTTTAAATTCAATAGCATTTGGAATCAAACCATTGCAATTTTTAATAGCAAATGCAGTAACACGTTGACATAAATTTCCAAAGTTATTTGCTAAATCACTATTAATACAATCTTCTAGTCTATCTTGAGAAATATTTCCATCTTTACCAAAAGAAACCTCTTTAATTAAATAGTATCTTAGAGGATCCAGACCGTATTTTTTAATAATTTCTATTGGATCCAAGATATTACCTTTTGATTTTGACATTTTTTCATCTCCTGAAAGAATCCAGCCATGGCCATAAACTTTTAAAGGTAATTTTATCTTAGCGGCTAATAAAAATGCTGGCCAATAAACTGCATGAAATCTTAAAATATCTTTACCTATTAAATGAACAGATGCAGGCCAAAAATCTTTAAACAATTTACTATTTGTGTTTGGATAGTTTAAAGCGCTAATATAGTTTGTCAGAGCATCTAACCAAACATAAATTATATGTTCATTGTTATTTGGTACTTTTATGCCCCACGAAAAACTTTTTCTGCTAATAGATAAGTCTTTAAGACCTCCTTTGACAAAACTAATTACTTCATTTTTTCTAGACTCAGGACTTATGAAATTAGGATGTGACTGATAGTAATTAAGTAATGGTTTTTCCCATTTAGAAAGTCTGAAAAAGTAAGACTCCTCTTCTATCCATTCAACTGTTGACTTGGAGGAAATTGATCTTTTAACATCATCTACTTCTTCTATTTCCTCATCAGTATAAAAAGCTTCATCGGATACTGAGTACCAGCCAGAATATTTTGATAGATAAATATCATCATTTTTTTCAAGTTCATTCCAAAGATGTTGTACTGATTTCTTGTGTCTTTCCTCTGTAGTTCTAATAAAATCTGTATTCGATAAATTAAGTATTTTTGAAAGATCTCGAAAAGTTTTACTTATTTCATTACAAAATTCTAAAGTATCAATATTTTGTTTTTCAGCAGATCTTTGAATTTTCATTCCATGTTCATCTGTGCCAGTTAAAAAATGTACTTCAAAACCGTCAATTTTTTTAAATCTAGCAAAAAAATCAGCTATTATACTTGAGTATGCGTGACCCATATGAGGTTTTGCAGAAGGATAGTAAATTGGTGTGGTAATATAAAATTTCTTATCCACGTAAAACCTTCTCTTCAAATTCCATAAATAATGTCTCTTCATCTAAATTAAATAATTTAGTTTCATTTATCTTTTTTAGAAAATAATTGTAAGTATTGAGTAATTTAATATTGGTTAAAGAAATATTTTTTCTAAAATAAACTTCAATAAGAGAATAAATTAACTGTTTTATAAAATTATCCTTTTTATAATTTTTTTCAAAAATTATTTTTTTAATTAATTGATCTAAACTAAAATCATTCAAATTTATATTATTGTAGTTAGCAAAATTAATTAATCTTAATATTTCACCTGGAGTGTTGTAGTTATTAATTAAATCCTTATTAATGAGATTACTGTGGTCTAAATTTAAAATTTTATTAATTACAGATTTTGATTCTTCGGATGTTAGTTGAATCTTAAAATTAAGACACCTTGATTTTAAAGTTGGCAGAATTTTCTTATTATTATTTATTAATATAAAGTTTATATTATAATTTGGTTCCTCAACTACTTTTAATAAGGCATTAACTGCATTAACATTTAAAAGTTCTATATTGTCAATAAGAACAAATCTTGGTTTATTATTGAAGGAAGATTTATTTAATGACAAAATTAAATTTCTAATTTGGTTAATGTCAATATTTTTTTTTTCATTATTTACATCTATAAGAATAAAATTTGGGTGTGATTTATTTTGCATTAATTTGAAAGATTTATTTTCAGGATTAATTTTAAAACTATTTAAGTCATAACCAAATTCTTCATCATTTGATAATATATAATTTATTAGATGATAAGATAAAGTAGATTTACCAATTCCTTTTTGACCAGAAAATAAAATTTTGTTTGGGAATTTTTTATTAACAAAAAGTTTTGATAATTCTATTAAATAATTTTCGAGACTATATAGATTTATTTGATTTGAAGGTTCAAGGTTCATTTAATTAAATTCATTATTTTTGTTAAAACTAATTTTTCATTATATTTAATGTTTAAATTTGAGTTAACTTTTAAATATTTTTTCTTATGAAGGTTTGACAATTTTATAAAACCTTTTTGTACCTTGTTATAAAAATTTCTATTAAATTTATCATATCTATTAAGTGATTTTCTTTTTTTTAATCTTTTATAGAGATTTTTACTACTAACGGTATTTAAAAAAGTAAAATTAACTTTTATATCTTTTAATAAATGTTTGTTTAAATTTTTTATTAAATTTAAATCTACACCCATACCGTAATGTTGATATGCTATTGTTGAGTCTGTAAATCTATCAATAAGAATTATTTTCTTTTTATATGATTTTTTAATTAAATTAATATTTTCACTACGTGCTGCCATATATAAGAGTAAGTCTGTATTTTTGTTAAAATTAGAGCTATTGTTTAAAATTAATTTTCTAATCTTTTCAGAGTTAGTATTTCCGCCAGGCTCTCTTATCTTTATAAAATTTATCTTTTTTTTTTTTAAATAATTAGAAACAACAGATATATGGTGAGTTTTCCCACTACCCTCAATACCCTCAAAAACAATAATTGGTTTATTAGACATCACCCCAAATAAGGTAATTTATAGATTTAAATATTCTTGAGAAGAAGTTAATTTTTTTTACATCTTCATATGCTAGGAGATCATATTCACCGACCAATTCGTTATCATAAACAACTTTTAAAATTGCAACCTTGTCACCTTTGAAAACTGGTGCCTCGATCGGCCCATCATATTTCATAGAAATCTTAAGTAATTTTTTTTTAGCTTTTTTAATTGTTTTATAAATATCTTGATTTACATAAACTTGAACTTTGTTTTTTTTACCTAACCAAATTTCCACAGTATCAATAGGCTTTTCAGCTTTGATTATGTTAACAAGGTCAAAATTAGTTAAACCATAAGTGAGTAATTTTGAACTTTCCCTAGATCGTGAATTTTTTGAATTAAATCCACTTCCAACAGCTATAAGTCTTCTTCCATTTCTTATTATTGATGATGCTAAAGAATATTTTTCTACAGCCAAATATCCTGTTTTAATTCCATCCGCACCTAAATTTTTATATAAAAGAGGGTTTCTATTTCCTTGTGTTATTGGGTCGCCCCCTGTTCTGTCCCAAGTAAATTCTTTTTCTGAAAACCATTTATAAAATTCTGGATGTTTATCAATTAAATAACTAGACATCTTAAGAATGTCTCTAACAGTAGAATAATTATCTGTATCATTGATACCAGATGAATTAGCAAAATTAGTATTTTCCATTCCAATTTCTCTTGCTTTAGCTGTCATTAAAATTGCAAATTCTTCTTCTGTACCAGCAATACCTTCAGCTAGGGCCACACATGCATCATTGCCTGATGCAATTATTATTCCTTTGAGTAAATTTTCAACACTAACTTCATCGCCTACCATTATAAACATAGAGGAATAACCTGAAGTTGATAATCTCCAAGCTTTTTCTGATATTATGAATTTATCATCTAGTTTTATGTCTCCAGATTTAATTAAGTCAAAAGCAATGATGGAGGTCATAATCTTGGTCATTGAAGCTGGATATATAGAAATATCAGCTTCTTTTTCATAAAGTATTTCTCCTGAGTAATAATCTTGTAAAATAGCAGTTCTGGCCTTGATATCTAAATTTGCACTTGAATATGATGCGTGAGTGCAAAGTATAAGCAAATATATAAATAATTTTTTAAACATTTTCTATAATTTCTAAATTTTCAAAATTTAATGATTTAATTTCATTAAAAGACTCTTCGAGTGTTTTTATATCATCAAATGGTCCTATTAATACCCTATATTTTGTATTAGATAATTTTTTGATTATTGGATTTTTTATATGTGTTTCATTTATAATTTTTTCAGTCATATTTTTTGCAGATTGACTGTAGTAAAAATCAGCAATTTTTATTGAATATTTAAAATTTATTTTCTTAACTGAAGCTTCTTTTAATTGATTAGAAGTAGAAAGATTATCGATTAAAATACCATCTACAGGAGCTTTTTGAGCAACTTTTTTTTCTTCATCAAAAGTTTTTGCTTTTTTAGCTACATAAGTAGAGTTTCGATAAATTAAGACAAGATCAATATAAGGCTCCTTAAAGTCTAAAGAAAGCTCTTCAGCAATTCTCAACGAAATAACTGAGTTATAAAAATTTGAAAATTTAATATTGTTAGAAATAACTTCAGCTATTATTGTTTTATTATTTTTTGGATTTGTAATTTTGACAAGTGAATTTTTTTTCAAATTTTTATGAAAAATAAACAAGGATCTATTGTCCATTTTTTTTGATATTTTTTTTTGATTTTTTAAATCATCACTATAGATTAATGTAAAACCAGAATTTTTATATTTAACTTGTAAATCTTGATTGATTTTTTTACTTGATATATTTTTTTCACAACCAAATAAAAAAAAAATAAATATAAAAAATTGTAAAATTTTAAAGTTCATTTTTAAACTTATTTTTAAGGGTACAAACGGCTAATGAAAATCTTAGTGATCTATTCCATTTTAGAATAATTTCATAATTTTCAAATACTATGTAAGCAGGATTTAAATTCTCTGAATTAGGGATAATATCTTTATCAGGTGTGATTATTGAAACAATTAAGTCATCATAATTTTTATCTAATATATTGTCATTAACAATATATTTTCTAAAAAATTTTAATTTTTTTTTATTATGTAATTTTTTTGCAGAAACATTTAAATAATTTTTTGGAATTTCACTCAATAAATTAATTTTGTAGAAACATGGCTGCTCAGCATTCCATCCAATTTTTGTTAAATAATTAGCAGCAGATGCATAAGCATCTGTATTATTTTTTAAATCAATGTAGCTATTTCCATCATAATCTAATGCATAATTCTTCATTGTTGATGGCATAAATTGAAAAAAACCAAATGCACCAGCCCATGAACCATATAATGTTTCATATTTTATTTGATTGTTTTCTATCAATTTTAATAAAATCAATAACTCATTAGAAAAAAAATCAGATCTTCGTTTATCAAAACTTAATGTTGCTAATGAAGATAGGATATCCATTTTTCCTACGTAAGTTCCAAAATTAGTTTCAATGCCCATTAGAGATAATAAAAGTTCTTTTTCAATTTGGTATTCACTTGAAACTCTATCTATTAACTCTTGATTTTGTTCATAAAATTTTTTTCCTTTTGAAACTTTTTTTGAAGACGTCCTTTTTGATATATATGTTTTGGTATCTTCATAAAATTCTGGTTGAAATCTGTCAAATTTAATAACGTTCGGTAGAAATTTAGTACTTGTCATTACTTTATCAAATGTTTCTGAAGAAATATTATTTTGTAGTGCAATACTTTTGAAATATATTTTCCATTTTTCAAAATCAACTTGGTTATCTGAAAAAGCATAATTGATATTAAAAATTACAAATATCAGAACGTATTTAAGTAGACTCATTTAAATCCTTTAAATATATAATTACAGCAATCCATATAAAAATAAAACTAACTAATTTGTCTAATGAAAAAGGTTCATTATAATAAAAATAACCAAGTAAAAACTGCAATGTTGGGGTAATATAAAAAATCATGCCAGTAGGACCTAGTCCACATAACTCAACGCCCCTAACATATAAAAACAATGGTATAACAGTCATTGGACCTGCTAAAAATATAAATAGCATCATAGGTGGATTAGAAAAATTAAAATCATTATTATTACTCTCCGCTATAAAATAAAAAACAATTAAAGCGATTGGCAAAATAAACAAGCTTTCAACTAAAAGTCCTATGTCCGTATCAACATTTATTTTTTTTCTCAACAAATTGTAAAAACCCCAACTCAAAGCAACAATAATACCGACCCACGGTAAAGATTTAATGCTAATTAATATTAGATATACAATTGAAATAATAACTAACAATATGGATATAATTCTTTTTTTGTTAAGTTTTTCTTTAAAAAAAATAAATCCGAGCATTATACTTAATATGGGCATCATAAAATAACCAAAGCTTGCATCTATGATTCTATTTGTTGCAATAGCATAAATCCAAATTGCCCAATTAATGAAAATTAGCAATCCTGAAAAAAAAAGATAAATTAAATTTTCTCTACTTTTAATAATTTCAAAAAAAATATTCCATTTTGAAAAAAAAAAAGTTGTTATTACTAATGTAAATGTTGTCCATAAACATCGGTGAACAACAAGTTCGATATGTCCTATGAAAGTAATGTATTTAAAATATAGTACACCAAAAAAACCCCACCAAAAGGAACCAAAACCAGCTAAAAATAATCCTTTATTAAATTCTTTATTCATGAGAACAAATTGACTAAATATTAAAATGTTTTCTAGACTATTTTATTGTTGAATTAAATCATTATAATAATAAAACAATCAACACGGAAGGATGGCAGAGTGGTTGAATGCACCGGTCTTGAAAACCGGCAAAGGGGCAACTCTTTCCTGAGTTCGAATCTCAGTCCTTCCGCCACTTAACTATTTATTGTTATATTTAAATTTCTTAAACATTAATGTGATGTTATTTTCTATAAATTTAAAATCTGTATCAAGCCCATTAAAGAAGTTATATAGATTTGTATCATCAATATTTAGCAATTTTTCTAAATCATTAAGATCTTCAATATTTAATTCATCGATATATCTATTTGTAAAAGCACCTAAAAGTTTATCCATTTCTTTTGTCCCTCGATAATTAGATCGATAGATAATTTTTTTTTTTAATAGCTCTATATTGAGACTCATTAATATAATATATTATTAGTTTATGGTTAATAAAAGTAATTATGAATATTTATTATCAGATTTAACAACATTAAAAGGTGTTGGAGTTAAAACAACAAATTTATTAAAGAAGAAAAAAATTAACAATATTTTTGATCTATTATGGAAATTACCTAAATCTTATACTGACAGAAGTTTATCTTCAAAAATAAAAGACTTAAAGATTGGTGAAAATCAAACAATTACTATTGTGCCAAAAAAATATTATTTTCCAAGAATAAGAAATCTGCCTAATAAAGTTCTATGCTCAGATGAAACGGGCGAAATTGATTGTATTTTTTTTAATAGTTATGAGGGATATATAAAAAAAATTTTACCTTTAGGACAAAAAGTAACTGTAAATGGTAAGATTGGTTTTTTTAAAAATAAATATCAATTAACAAACCCAAAATATATTTCAGAAGATGCTTCTTTAATTAAACAAAAACATAACACTTATTCATTAACAGAAGGTATATCAGAAAAAGTTTATAATAGAATTATTAACCAGATAATAAATAACTTACCCATTTTAAATGAATGGCATTCTAAGAATATATTAAATAAATTTGATAATATTACCTGGAATAAATCAATTATAGAATTACACAAACCTGAAAATGTCGGAAGATATAAAAAAAACTTTTACAAAAGATTAGCGTTCGATGAAATTTTCTCAACTTTTCTAGTTAACTCTGAAATTAGAAAGAAAATCAAAAAAATAAAAAAAACATCAAAAAAATATGATGTTGAAAAGCAGAATAAAATAATAAAAAAATTAGGGTTCACTCTTACAAGTGATCAAAAAAAAACATTAGAAGAAATAAATAATGATCTCTCTTCTGCAAATAAAATGTTTAGACTTTTGCAGGGTGATGTAGGAAGTGGAAAAACTATAGTTTCGTTATTAGCAGCATACAATACTGTAAATGCTGGATTCCAAGTTGCTGTGATGGCACCTACTGAAATTTTAGCTAGGCAGCATTTTAATTTTGCCAAAAAATTATTCAATAATGAAATCAATATTGATTTAATCTCAGGTAAATCTGAACATAAGGTAAAAAAAAAGATATTAGAAAAATTAGAAAAAAAACAAATTAATATTATCTTTGGTACTCATGCAGTTTTTCAAAAAAAAGTTGTTTTTAATGATTTGGGTTTAATCATTATAGATGAGCAACATAAATTTGGTGTAAATCAAAGAAAAAAATTATCAGATAAAGGTGGAACTAATTGTGATGTTTTATTAATGACTGCTACACCTATTCCTAGAACTTTAACAATGACTATGTATGGAGATATGGATCTTTCAATTATTAGAGAAAAGCCTAAATCAAGAAAACCTATTCATACTTATAGTAAACCTGAAAATAAAATTGAAGAAATTGTTAAATTTGTAAAAAAAGAAATAAAACTAGGTAATCAAGTATTTTGGGTTTGTCCTTTAATCGAAGAATCTAAGAAATTAGATCACTCATCAGCTATTAAAAAATACGAACATTTAAATAAACTTTTTCCTAACCAGGTATCATTATTACACGGTAAGACAGAAATTTCTGATAAAGAAATTATTTTAAATAAATTCCTTAAAAATGAATTTAAAATTTTAGTATCAACCACGATTATAGAGGTTGGAATAGATTTTCCAAATGCAAATGTAATAATAATTGAGAATGCTAATAAATTTGGCTTATCACAATTACATCAACTTAGAGGTAGGGTCGGAAGAGGAGATAAAAATTCTACATGCATACTTATGTTTAAATCAAACTTAAGTGAAAATGCTAAAAAAAGAATAAATATATTAAAAGAGTCCAATGATGGATTTTTTATTTCTGAAGAAGATATGAAGATCAGAGGTTTTGGTGATATCTTGGGATTTAAACAAAGTGGAATTAAAAATTTTAAATTAGCTGATCCAATTCATAATAGTGACCTTTTTCTTTTAGCCGAAAAAGAGATAAAAAAAATTGAGAATGCTAATGAAGACATAAGAAGATTTAAGCCACTTATGAAATTATACGATAGAGCTGATATAATTAATGATATAGCTTAAGGATTTTTGCTAGAGGTTCCGGCAGAAACAATGAACTTTGATGCTTCTTCGAAAGACATATTTAAATAAATAACATCTTCAATGGGAAACATTAATAAAAATCCACTTGTAGGATTTGGTGTTGTTGGAACAAACACATTAATTAATTGTTTTTTTGTTTTAGTGGCCATTTCACCAGTATTTTCTTTTGTTGCAAATCCAACTGCCCAAACATCTTTTCTAGGATATTCAACTAAAACTACACTTTTTTTATCATCATCTTTTTTAGAAAAAGTTTCAGTCATTTGAACAATTGCAGAATAAACAGTTCTTAAAAATGGAATTCTTTTAAAAAGATCATCAATTAATTTTAAGATTCTTCTTCCAAAAAATGATAAAGATAAACCACCCACTATTGTGATTAATATAACTGAAATTAAAATTTCAACACCAGGAATATCAAATGGAAGGTAGCTATTAGGATTTATATTTTTAGGGATTAAAGTTGAAGATATTCCTATTAAAATTTTACTTAAATATAATGTAAATCCTATAGGTATTAAAACTACAACTCCAGTAATAAAATAATTCCTAAGAGTTAAAGATATAGATTTTCTTTTATTTTTTTTTTCCATAAAATTAATTAAAACTTGAATAAATTACAAAGGCAATTGCTACAATAAATAAAACTAATAAAATTTTATTATTAAGATTCATAATTTAATGATATTAACAATTATATATTAAAATGAATAGAAGAAAATTTTTATCCTATGTTGGCTGTGGTTGTTGTGGTTTTGTACTGCCATCTTGTACAACAGCTCCAATTACTGAAAGAAAGCAATTAAAAATTGTTTCTGAATCTAAACTAAATGCTCAAGCGGCTCAAATTTATGAAAAAATTAAAGAAAAAGAAAAAATGAGTGATGACAAAAAAACCCTCAATGAAATTAAAGAAATTGGAAATAAGATGGAGAATTCAATTTCTGAGTATTTTGATAGAGAAAATTTAGATGATCCAACAAAAAACTTTGATTGGGAATATATTTTAATTGATAAAAAAAAAGTAAGAAACGCATGGTGTATGCCTGGTGGTAAAATTGCAGTTTATACTGGTATTCTTGATGCAACTAAAAACACTAATGGATTAGCTGCTGTTATGGGTCATGAAATTGCACATGCTGTAGCCAAACATTCAATTGAAAGGGCTAGTAGAGGAACATTGCTAAATGTAGGAACTAGAATTATAGATATAGCAAGTGGTGGTGTATTATCTGATATAAATCGAACAACAGGTCAAAATACAGTTGGATTATTAGCTCAACTTGGAATTTTAAATCCCTTTAATAGAAAACAAGAAAGTGAAGCAGATTACTTAGGCATGATATTTTCTTCACTATCAGGATATGACATTAGAGAAACTGTAAAACTTTGGGAAAGAATGAAAGAATTAAATAAAGGAAAAGAACCCCCTGAATTTATGAGTACTCACCCCTCCTCAGATAATAGAATTAAAAATTTAAATGAAAAAATGAATGAAGTAATATTAGACTATCCTCCAATCAAATTTAGCTGATATTAAATAATGGTGAGCCCTGATGGACTCGAACCATCGACCCATTCCTTAAAAGGGAATTGCTCTACCAACTGAGCTAAGGGCCCACAAATTATTCAAACAGAATAGTTGTTATATACAGAATTATTCTATTTTTTCAAACGTCAAATT
>Ga0209425_10004204_pt1 | contig 14817 bp, 15 predicted proteins | sample COG_05_FD_184749 | JGI IMG/M metagenome (GOLD analysis project Ga0209425, IMG submission 184749) | Pelagic Microbial community sample from North Sea - COGITO 998_met_05 (SPAdes) (version 2) | ecosystem: Environmental > Aquatic > Marine > Neritic zone/Coastal water | place: Helgoland, sampling... | reverse complement strand
AAGATTAAAACAACTTGTTGAAATGTTTGGTGATAAAATAATTCCAGAACAAAGTGATAAAATTGATCTAAATAAATTAGTTTCTGAAGCTGATCTTTTGGTTGGAGGAGTTTTAATTCCTGGAGCAGAAGCTCCAAAATTGGTTACCAAAAATATGATTAAGTTAATGAAACGTGGTTCAGTAATTGTTGATGTTGCAATTGATCAAGGCGGATGTGTCGAGACAAGTAAACCAACTACCCATGGAGATCCAACATATATTGTCGATGGTGTTGTTCATTATTGCGTAGCAAATATGCCAGGTGGTGTTCCTAGAACTTCAACGCTTGCATTAAATAAAGCTACATTACCTTTTTTAATTCAACTAGCTAATAAGGGTTATCAAAAAACTTTAGGTGAGGATAAAAACTTTTTAGCTGGCTTAAATGTTCACAAAGGTTATGTAACTTATAAAGCAGTAGCAGATGTTTTTGGCTATGATTACCTTGATCCAGAAGAAGCAATTAAAATTTAATAAAAAATTATTAATAATTTCTTTTAGATTAAATTGTTTTTTCCCAATTCAAAGCTGATTTTAATATATATTTTATATTATCGAATTTTGGTTTCCATTTAAAATATCGATTAAATTTTTTTGTATTAGCAACTGAAAAATAAATATCTTTTTTTCTTGGCTTACCAATAGTATAAGAAATTTTTCTTTTTAAAATACTATTCATATTATTAAGAACTTCCATTATAGAAAAACCTTTTCCGTAACCACAATTAAAAATTTGTGATTTATTATTTTTGATTAGATAGGTTGCGGATAAGTTGTGAATTTCTGCTAAATCTGAAACATGAATAAAGTCTCTTATTGTAGTGCCATCTTTTGTATTATAGTTATTTCCATTAATTATAAATTTATTTCTTTTTTTTGTAGCAACTTCACAAATAACCTTGATCAAATTAGTGGATGATTTAGCAATCATTCCTGTTCTTTTTTTATGGTCAGCTCCAGCGACATTAAAATATCTTAAAATTACATACTTAATATTACTATTTATTGACTCATTGATTATGTATTTTTCTAATTTAGATTTAGACTTTGCATATGGGTTTAAGGGACTTAGTCTATCTATTTCTGAAACTTTCTTTCCTTTCGGGTTTCCATAAACTGATGCTGTAGATGAAAATATTATTTTCTTTAGATTGTTTTTAAAACATGTTGATAAAAAAATTTTTGCTTTTTTGTAATTATAATTGTCGTACTTTTTTGGAAATTTTGTTGACTCGTCGACTTTAATTAGTCCAGCAAAATGCATCACAACATCAAAGGTGTTATTCTTTAATAACTTTGTAATTTCTTTTTTATTTGAAATATCACATTGTATAAATCTAGCTTTCTTTGGTACTAGTCTCTGAGATCCTGTTATAAGATTATCGATAATTGTAACTTGATGCCCTTTGTCTATAAGAGTGTGTGCCACATGACTACCAATATAACCCGCACCACCAGTTAGAAGAAATTTTTTCATTTGATATTTAATTAATAGTAATATTATTTTATTACAATTAAATTATGAATTTAAAAAAAATACCCAAGCAATCTAAAGTAGTTATAATTGGAGGTGGTGTCGCTGGTTGTTCTGTTGCTTATCACTTAGCAAAATTTGGCTGGAAAGATACTGTTCTTCTTGAAAGAGATCAATTAACTTCAGGAACTACTTGGCATGCAGCAGGCTTAGTTGGGCAACTTGGTGCAACTGCAACTATTACAAAACTCAGAAAATATTCTCTAAATTTATATAAGGAACTTGAAAAAAAAACTGAACTCTCAACTGGTCTTAAACAAAATGGAGCAATTACAGTTGCAAGTTCAAAAGGAAGACTCCAAGAGTTATTAAGACAAGCAACATATGCTCAACTTTTTGATGTCAATGTTGAGGTTTTGGATAAACAAAAAATAAAAAATTTATATCCAGTTATTAATGACCAAGATATTTTGGGAGGTGTATATATGCCTGATGATGGTCAGGCTGATCCTGTAGGAGTTACAAATGTTTTGGCAAAGGCTGCAAAAATGGAAGGTGTTCAAATATTTGAAAAAACAACAGTAGCTAAAATATTAATAAATAATAATAAAATAACAGGAGTTGAAACTAATAATGGCAAAATAGATTGTGAGTATGTAGTTCTTGCTACAGGAATGTGGTCAAGACAAATAGGTGAGGACATTGGTGTTAGCATACCTTTATATCCAAACGAACATTTTTATATAATAACTGAACCAATGAAAGATCTTCCTAAAAACCTTCCAGTTTTGAGAGATTATAACGATTGTCTTTATTTAAAAGAGGATGCTGGAAAAATGCTTATAGGAATTTTTGAGCCAGGCGCTAAAAATGCATTTAAAGATGAAGGAAGAGTTCCCAATAATTTTTCATTTGGTGAATTTCCTGATGACTTTGATCATTTTGGACCTTATCTAGAAAAATCATTTAAAAGATTACCGATATTAGAAACAACAGGAATAAGAAAATTTTTTTCAGGCCCAGAATCTTTTACACCAGACACTCAATATCTATTAGGCGAAACATCTGAGATTAAAAATTTATTCACGTGCTGTGGATTTAACAGTATTGGAATTGCAAGCGCAGGAGGAGCAGGAAGGGTTACAGCAGAATGGATGATTAATGGTTATATGAATGAAGATTTATTTTCATTAGATATAAAAAGATTTCAAAAATTTCACTCTAATAAAAAATTTATAATGAACAGAGTTACGGAAACTTTAGGTGATCTGTATGCAATGCATTGGCCTTATAAACAGCACGAAACTTCAAGAAATCAAAGATTGCTTCCATATCATGAAGAATTAAAAAAAGCTGGAGCTTGTTTTGGTCAATCAGGAGAATATGAAAGACCTATGTGGTACGCTTTTGGTAAAACAAAACCAAATTATCAATACAGTTTTAATTATCAAAATTGGTATCCATCAGCTGAACAAGAATGTAAAAATACAGTTGATAATGTAGGCTTGTATGAGCTTTCCCCTTTTTCAAAATATGAAATTAAAGGTGAAAAGGCTTATGAAGAATTACAAAGAATGTGTACAGCAAATATTAAAAATGAAATTGGAAAATGTACTTATACCAATATGCTTAATGAGGGCGCTGGAATCGAGGCAGATTTAACAGTTGTTTGTATGGATAAAAACCACTTTAGAATAATTAGTTCAGCGGCTGTAAGGACACATAATAAGGCGCATATTCTAAAACATTTGTCAAAAGACATAGAGTTTAAGGATGTCACAGATGACTTAATTTGTTTAGGTCTTTTTGGACCAAACAGCAGAAAGTTATTATCGAAAATTAGCAAAGAAGATTTATCAAATGAAAAATTTAAATTTGGAACAAGTAAAAATATTAAATTAAAAACAATAAATGTTTGGGCACAAAGGTTATCATATGTGGGTGAGCTTGGTTATGAGCTTTATGTTGATAATAATTTTGGAAAACAATTATATGATTTAATTATAGAAACTGGAAAAGAATTCAATCTTTCTCACTGTGGAGCTCATGCAATGGATATAATGAGAATGGAAAGTGGCTTTTTACATTGGGGACACGATATATCGCCTGAAGAAAATCAATATCAAGCAGGATTAAACTTTATAATTAATTACAAAAAACCATTTCAATTTATTGGTAAAGAAAAATTGTTAAAAATTAGAGATCAAAAATTAGATAAAAGGTTTGTTATGTTAGTTTTAAAAGATAGTAAAGCTGGAAATCCACTTTTATTACACGAAGAACCAATTTACTTAGATGATAAAATTATAGGAAAAACAACATCTGGTAATTATTCGTTTAATTACAATAAAAATTTGTCATTTGGGTATGTAGACTCCAGGATTTCTAATGATCAATTAGAAAATCAAAACATTTATATTGAAATCGAGAAGAAAAAATATGACGCAAACTTAATTTTAGAGCCTCTTAAGCAAAATAACTTCAAAAATATATAATTTGATTGAATTTTTTCTAAATAACTGATTGAATTATAATGTGAAAAATAACGATAATAGTAAAAACTTAAAAAAAATATCACTGGAAAAATTCCAAAATATTGGAACTTACGGTATTAAAACTACGAATATAAATATTCTTTTAAATAGAGTTAAGAAAAATAAAAATACAGAATTGAAAAAAAAGATAATCTTTTCATCATCATTGATAATATTAATAAGTTTTGTAGCTGCTTTCGTTTTTTTTTAGCAATAATTTGACTTACTAATTTTTTTTATCAAAAAAACTTTATTGAATCATAAAAGAATTCTATTATAAGTCATTTTGTATTATTTGGCGGGGTAGCTCAGTTGGTTAGAGCGCAGGACTCATAAGCCTGAGGTCAGTGGTTCGATCCCACTTCCCGCTACCACATTAAAGTGTAAATTTTTTTAATTTAATTTAACCTAAAATTTTTTTAAGTTTTGAAAGATTCATTGTTTGATTTAAAGGTAATTTATTTTTAATATTAGTCTTAATTTTTATAATTTTTTTATTAAATTTTTTTGCAAATTGAAAAACAGATTGTGATTTACCACCAATGTTGATTATACCTTTTTTTTTAATAATTTTAGGTAAAATTTTTATTAAATCTTCATGATACATGAAGTTTGTTATTAAATTTGAGTAAGCTTTTTTGTAGGGAAAAGGTTTCTCGGTCATGGTTAATCTTAATATCAAAGAATTACTATACATAGAGACAGCACATTCGCCTCCTAATTTAGAAAGACCATAATTATTAAACGGTTTTACAGGATCTTTTTCTGAATAATTACCATTTGTGCCTTCATAAACATAACCAGTTGAAAAATAAATTAACTTAATATTATTCTTTTCACATATTTTAGTTATGTTAGCTGTTCCAATAATATTTAAATCAATACTTTTAGAAATATTTTTTTCATGTATTTCCATTGGTCTTGATAGACCTGCACAATGCATAATAATATCTGGTTTTATTTTTTTTACTATTTTTTCAATAGACTTAATATTCAAAATATTACATTGTTTTTTTGACGCAAAGACTAATCTAAGTGATTTGTTTTTTTGCTTTAAAATTTTTGAAAATCTACCGTCACCACCTGTAACTAAAATTTTTTTTTTCATTTCATCATATCCTTAAAATTTTTAAGAGACATGCCATTTTTATCCTTTTTTGAAAAATTTTTTTTTGTTAAAGGCCATTTTATATTTAAATCACTGTCATTAAATTTTATTACAGTTTCACTTGTAGAATGACGATATTGTGTACAGCTATAAATAATATAGTTTTCTTTTTCTAATGTTTGAAATCCATGAGCAAATCCTGGGGGTATAAAAATAGATCTTGAATTTTTTTCACTTAAGATGCACTGATAATATTGACCAAATGTTTTTGAATTTTTTCTAAGATCTACAGCAATATCATAAATTTTACCTTTTATAACAGAAACAAATTTACCTTGTGATTTTTTTTTTTGTAAATGCAAACCTCTAATCACATTTTTTTTTGAAAAAGACATTACCAAAAAAGGGAATTTTTTATTTATTCTATCTTCTCTTATTAATTCTTTAAAATAACCTCTATTATCTTTAAAAGATTTATTTTGAATTAAAAATAAATCTTTAAATTTAGTTTTTTTCATATTTTAAGAAATTATTTTTTTTAAATAACTTGAGTATTGACAGTTTCCATAAAATTTAATTGAGGCATTAATTTCTTTTTTTGTGATCCAGTTATTATTTAAAGAAATCTCTTCAAGACAGGCTATTTTAAAACCTTGTTGATTTTCAATAGCTGATACAAAATTACTAGTTTTGTAAAAATCCTCTATTGAGCCCGTATCCAACCAAGCACCACCTCTGCCTATATATTCTGCAGACAAATTGTTAGTTTTTTTGTATTTATTTAGTAAATCAGTAATTTCTAGCTCGTTTCTTTTAGAAGGTTTTAGTTGTTTTGAATATTTAACAGAGTTTTTATCAAAAAAATAAAGTCCAGTAATGGCTAAATCAGAAACAAATTTTTTTGGTTTTTCTTTAATCATTAAAATCTTATTTTTTTTTGTTTTTGCAACACCAAATTTCTCAGGATTTAAAACCTTATGAAGAATAATTTTGGCTCCTTTGTTTATCTTGGTACATTTTTTGAGCATATTGGATAAAGATTGACCATAAAAAAAATTGTCACCTAATATCATTGCAACACTTTGTTTTTTTATAAAATCTTCTCCTAAAATAAAAGCATCAGGCAGTCCCCGAGGTTTATCTTGTTCTATATAGGTGATTTTTATTCCCAATCTTTTTCCATCTGGAATAATTTTTTTATATTGATCTAATTGACCTTTATTAACAATAATTAAAATATCTTTAATTTTTGCTAACATCAAAATTGAAAGAGGATAATAAATAAGTGGCTTATCATATATAGGTAGTAATTGCTTGTTTACTGCTTTAGTTAATGGACTCATTCTTGTTCCCATTCCTCCAGCTAATATAATTCCTTTTTTAATCATCTCTTACCTAATCTTTTTATAATATCTTTTTTTGATAATGATTTATAGTAACTTTTATTTTCATTGTACCAATTCAAAGTTAATTTAATGCCTTCATTAAAACCTATTTTAGGATACCAGTTTAATTTTTTTTTAATCTTATTACTATTCAGCGCATACCTTATATCGTGTCCAGGTCGATCTTTTACAAAAGATATTTTTACTTTTTTACCTAATTTAATTAGTTTTTTTGATGTTTGAATAAGTTTTCTACATACATCTAAATTATTTAAATTTTTATTAGATCCAATATTATAAAATTCACCAATTTTACCTTTTTCATAAACTTTAATTAATGCTTCACAATGATCTTTAACATAAATCCATTCCCTTGAATTTTTTCCTTTTCCATAAATAGGAAGAGGTTTGTTATTTAGAATATTATAAATCAATTTTGGAATTAATTTTTCAGGGTGCTGTTTAGGTCCATAATTATTTGAACAATTTGTTATAATTGCTGGAATTTTATAAGTTCTAACATAAGAGCTAACTAAATGATCAGACGCAGCTTTACTTGCGGCATAGGGTGAACTTGGCTGATAAGGAAATTTTTCTGAAGATCGACCTGACAAGATATCACCATAAACTTCATCAGTTGAAATATGTATTAATTTTGAATTAAATTTTTTTGAAAAACTTTTAAAACTTTCAAGTAAATTATAGACACCAACAATATTACTTTGAATAAAGCTCTCTGGATTATCAATTGATCTGTCAACGTGAGTTTCTGCAGCTAAATTAAATATACAATTGGGCTTATATTTAAATAATATTTTTTTAAATTTATCATTTTTAATATCACATTTAATAAATTTGTATTTATTTGAGTCTTTAAATTCTTTGATATTATAAAAGTTAGAAGAATAGGTTACTTTATCTATGTTTATTACATTGAATTTTTTTTTAATTAAAAGCTCAATTAGATTACTTCCAATAAAGCCCAAACCACCAGTGACAATTATATTTTTCATTGATCAAATAATTTTTTACATTAGTAGAAAGAATTAGTATAGTTCAATTAAACTTATCATATGTCAATATCTAGGCAAACTTTAACAGTAGTTATCGTAACATTTAAAAGTGACCTAGTTATAGATGATTGTATCCAGTCAATTTCTGACCAGATTAACATTATAGTTGTGGATAACTCAAACGATGAAATTTTTAAGAAATATCTAGAAGATAAATACAACAATGTTAAATGTATTTTATCATCAGAAAATTTAGGTATGGGTCCTGGAAATAATTTAGGTTTAAAATATGTGAAAACAGATTTTGCAATGATTTTAAATCCTGATGTAATTTTAGAAAAAAATACTATTCAAGAGATTATCAATGAGTCAAAAAAAATTAATTCTTTTGCAATGTTGGCCCCATTGTCTGACAACAAGAAATATCCCAATTATAAAATTGATAAAAAAAAGCCAAGTGATTTGAATAGAGTTAATCACTTTAAAGTAACGAGTATAGATGGATACGCGATGATTTTAAATTTAAAGAGATTAAATCAATATGAGACCTTTAAAGATAATAAATACTTTGATGAAAACTTTTTTATGTATCTTGAAAATGATGACTTGTGCAAAAGGTTAAATAAAAAAAGTGAAAATATATTTGTTATTCAAAAAGCAAAAATTAAGCATTTAGGTGCAAAAGCTGTTAATGAAAAATATGCTTATGAAGTGGAACTTTCAAGAAATTGGCATTGGATGTGGTCAAAATTTTACTATAATAAAAAACATTTTGGTTTTGTCATTGCTGTATTAAAAGGGTTGCCAAACTTTGTAAGCTCAACGTTAAAATATTTATTATATAGATTTATAAATAAGAATAAGAAAAGAGAAATTTATTTACAAAGAGTTTTAGGCTTCATCAATGCTTTTATGGGAAAAAGTTCTTTTTATAGACCAAAAATAGAAGGCTAGTTTTAAGAAAAATAAGTTATATTTTTTTTTAATTCTTCAATATTGTAACTATATATGTGTAAGGAATAATCTTTTGATGATAGATTTTATAATTGTAAGAAAATTTTTTTTTTTTAAATAAATCAATGTACCCTTTAGCAGTTCTTACATAAGAACCTCTATCATGATTAATTAAGAATTTAGCAAATTTGTTTTGTTTTTTTATAAAAACAGGATCTAAAATTATAATTCTAGAATTTTTTTTTAAAGAAAGCTTTAGATTATTAATTAAATCCAAAGTTTCCTTATCAGAAATATGATGCAATATACCGAATAATAAAACAACATCTACTTTAGTTATTTTTATTATTGAAGATTTTGAAAATTTTTCACAAAAAAAATTACAATCATGATATTTTTTTTTTGCATATTTAATATAACTACTGTCAGTATCAAAACCATAATATTTTTTATATGATAAGTAATTAATCATATTTCCTGGACCACACCCTATATCAAGAACATCAAATTTTTTATTATTTACAAATTTTTTTAAAATTTTTTTTCTAAAATTATCAGCAAAGAAAATTTTTTGTGATAAATGGTAAATAAAAGGAATGTTAAGAATTTTTTTAATCATTATTTGACTTAAAAGAAAGTTTATTTATCATATAAGAACAATGAATATCAATATTATATTTAATCATAGAATTTATTTTTTTTTGATATTAGCAATTGGGTTTATTTTTAGAAATTATAATATAAATTTTGATGACTTGTGGATAGATGAGATGTCAACATTTTGGATTTCAAACCCCAATATAGACATACTTACAAGTTATAAAAATAATTCTTCCTTAGAGCTTCAGCCATTTTTTTATAATTTTTTAATGAGAGTCTTTTATATAATTTTTGGATATAACGATGATTATGGAAGGTATGTTTCTGCTACATTTTCATCTTTATCAATTTTAAGTATTTCATATATTTCGTGGAAGATATCCAAAAATAAAAGTTACTTATTGGCTGCATTTTTAACTAGCTTAAATATTTATTTAATCTCATACGCTCATGAAATGAGAACATATAGTATGGTATTTTTTTTTATAAGCTTATCAATCTTATTTTATTTTCTTTCATTAAAAAAAGAAAATTTTATTAATATTTTCTTTTTGAATTTAACTATTTTGTTTGCAATTTTTCTTCATCCTTTTTCATTAATTTTATTATTTTCAATTTCAATTCATATTTTTTTACTTTTCATTTTTAATAAAATTTATTTTAAAAAAATTTCTTTTTCTATTGTAGGTATATTTTTATTGTCCATAGTCTATTACTTCATTCATTTGAAAAATTTAGTTCCAAATAATTCTGAGGCTTATTTTTTTTTAAAAGATTTAAATCTAAAATTTATAACAAATATGTATTTTTCAAAATATTTTGGATCAAGAATTATTGGGATCTGTTTCTTACTATTATTTATTGTTGGTGTAAAAAGACTTTTTAAAAAAATAATAGATTTAAAAGAAGCTTCTTTTTTGCTGATATTATTTATACTTTCATACACATTACCAATAATTTATGGTTATTTATTTCATCCGATTATTCAACCCAAGTATATAATTTTTGTAATTATACCTATAATTTTAATCATTAGTGAATTTATTTTTGATTTAAAAAAAAAACCTAAAATAATTTTAATTTCTTTTGTTTTAATTCTAACCATAGGAAATTTAATTACAGAACAATCTATAAAACAATTTTTTGTTGAGAGACCCCCACATAAGCCAGAAATTAATAAATCACTTTATTTAATTAGTAATTCAAATCATAAAAATTATTTAATAAAAGTGAATACGTATAATGATATTAAAATTCAATGGACATTTGCTGTTAAGAATTATCTAATTTTCTTACAAAAAAAAAATAGATTAAATGTAAATTATTTAGACGATATAAGTCAGATTCCTAATTATGCATGGATTATTTGTATACATGATTTAAATTATGATGGATGTGATTATAAAAATCTCAATGTAGAAAAAAAAATAAATTTAAATAGATTAACTCTTTCTTTAGTTTTTTTAGAATAAAATTAAATTTAATTAAATAATTTTTTACTTAACTTAAGACACTCTTTTTTCAATATTTCTTTATTTAGTTTTATATTAATTCTTTTTAGTAGTTTTGAATTATTAAGAAAAAAAGAATCATTTTTTTTCAAATTTGGTCGAATAATTTTTAGTTTTTTTTTATTTTTGTAATAATATAAAAGCCAATGATTTATTTCATTTAAATATATTTTTTCACCAATGGAAACATTGTATATACCAAAAATCTTGTTCTTAATAATAAGATGTATAATTTTAGAGAAATTATTTATATCTAGAAAATCTTTAAATTTTTTTTTATTTTCAATAATAATACCTTTTTTTATCATTTTTAATAAATGATCTTGATAAGTTAAATGTATCTTTCTTAAATTATTTCTCTTAAAGCCAATTAGGTTTGAAACTCTTAATATTACAGAATTTTTTTTATGAAATTTCATTATTTTTTTTTCTGTTATATATTTATTTTTTTCATAATGGTTTGTACATTTTATTCTTGAGTTTTCTTTTATATTTGAAATAGGATGATAAACTTTCCTTGTACTTAAAAATATGAATTTTGTTTTTGATTCCTTTATTTGTTTTATTATTTTTAAATCAAAATCATTTTTTTCATTATATTTATAATTAATATACTTAATGTTTATGCTACAGTTTATTATATAGTCATATTTATTTACTTCTTTTAATATTAGATTTTTAAAACTTAAAATATTTATTAAATATTTTTTTTTTAGAAGAATATGGAGATTTGATCCAATAAAACTATTTTTTCCAATAATTAGTATCTTTTTTTTTTTCACAATATGATATTAAATTGAATGTATATTTCGAATTATTATTAAATTAAATAAATTTTTTTCTTATGCGATTATCAATTATTATACCGGTTTATAATAGTTCTAAAATTTTAGAAAAACTTGTTAAAAATATTAAATTTCATTTAAATAAGAGATTAAATAATAAATTTGAAATCATTTTTGTTAATGATTGTAGCCCAGATAAAAGTTGGTCTACCATACAAAAACTTTCAAAACGGTATTCTTTTATAAAAGGTATTAACCTCCAAAAAAATATTGGTCAACACGGTGCAATCTTTGTTGGTTTAAAATTTTCAAGTGGAAAAAAGATAATTACTATGGATGATGATCTTCAACATCCGCCATCAAGTATTATTGCGCTTTATAATAAATTAGATAATTTTGATGCCTGTTACACAATATATAATAAAAGAAAACATATCTTCTGGAAAATTCTTGTAAGCAAGGTTAATAATTTTTTTGCAAGTTTTTTATATAATAAACCTTATAAAATTTATCTATCATCATTTAAGGGTTTTAATTCTAGTATTAAAAATAATTTAATTTTAGATAAACCACAAAAAGTTTTTTTAGATAGTTTGATTTTAAAATACTCAAAAAACATAACTTCAATTAATATTACTCACAAAAAAAGATTTGAAGGTGCCAGCAATTATGATGTTAAAAAACTTTTTAATTTATGGTTTGACATGATTGAAAATTTTCATTTTTATCCTTTTAGATTTGGCTCATTTATTGGTATAATTGCATTTTCATTAATAAAAATATTTCGAATTTTTAATATAAAAAGAAATTTTAAATATAAGATAAAAAATAGAACTTTTTAAATTTCAAAGATAATTAATGACCAGGAAAATCTATTAAATTCTCAACTTTATAATTTTTTTTTAATAAATTATCTGATCCACCTAAATCAAATAAGTTAATAACAAATACAAACGCTGCCACTTTGCTTTTTGAAATTTCAACAAGCTTTGCTGCGGCCTCAGCTGTTCCACCGGTTGCAATTAAATCGTCAATAATTAGAACACTATCATCTTTATTTAAAGAGTCTTTATGAACCTCTATTGTAGCAGTTCCATACTCTAGTTCAAAGTCAACAGAGTGAACATCACCTGGTAATTTATTTTTTTTCCTTAGCATTATAAATGGTTTTTTTAAAATATAAGAAACTGCTGATGCAAATAAAAATCCACGAGACTCTATAGCTGCAATTTTTGTAAATTTATATTTTTTTGATCTTTTAACTATTTGATTAATAGTTTCTGCAAATGCATTTTCATCTTTAATTAAAGTTGTAATATCCCTAAAAAGAATTCCTTTTTTGGGATAATCTGGTATTGATCTTATAAATTTTTTTAAATCCATATTTTATGAATAAATTATTTGTTGCAGCTTTAAAAGAAGAAACTGTAGGATTAGATTATTTTTATCATGTTGGAGTCGGTAAAATTAATGCTACATATAATTTAATAAAACTAATCCATAAATACAAACCCTCAGAAGTTATTAATTATGGTACTGCAGGTGCCGTTAGAAAGAATTTATCAGGAATTGTTGAATGTACAAAATTTTATCAAAGAGATATGGACGTAAGAAGTTTGCTAGATCTCAAATTAGGTGAAACTCCTTTTGACAATATTAAAGAAATAATTAATTCTAATGAGGGGTATTCTTGTGGAAGTGGGGACAGTTTTGTAGCTAGCAAAATTGAAATGAAAATAGATTTAGTAGATATGGAAGCCTATGCTTTAGCTAAAGTGTGTAAACTAGAAGGTATAAGTTTTAAATGTTATAAATTTATTTCAGATACTGCTGATAGTAATGCTTCATCAGATTGGATAGAAAATTGTAAAAAAGGAGCTGAATTATTTAAAATTAAGATGAATAATTTCTAGTAAAGCGATCATATTTTTTTAATTGAAAATAGTGTTAATATCTATATTAAGAATTTTTTTAAAAACTAAAAATATTTATGACTAAAGTTGGTGAGCATATCACACTAGATATTATTGGTACTACCAAAGAATACGATGCATCTTTGTACGAAAGAGTTATCAATGATATTGCAAAAGCTGCAAAAGTAACCATTCTTAATATTTCAAAATATAAGTTTGAACCACAAGGATTTACTATTTTAGCTTTATTAGCCGAGAGTCATATCAGTTTTCATACATTTCCAGAAAAGGGAATTATTAGTTTTGATTTTTTTACATGTGGGAAAGTAAATCCATCAATCGCAATAGATATAATTAAAAAAGAATTTAAACATAAGAGAATTGTTAAGAAAGAATTTAATAGAGATACGAGATCTTTATATCACGACATTTATAGCTCACCAGGTTTACAAAAATCTTATGTAGTAAATGATGTTATTGAAGATTTTAAATCTAAAGTTGGACAGCATATTGAAATATTAGAGCTGGAACAATTTGGAAAATCACTATTTATAGATGGAGAAATACAAGTGGCAGCAACAGATGAGTATTTATATAGCTCTACTTTTGTAGGTGCAGGCCTTAATTTAAATAAAGAAAATGAAAGAGCTGCTATTATTGGTGGTGGAGATGGTGGTATTGCAAGAGAGTGTATTTCTAAGAATTTTAATTTTGTAGACTGGTATGAGCTAGATCCGGAGGTTGTAGATGTTTGCAATAAACATCTTGGAGATATAGGAAAAAAAGCTACCGAAAAAAATTCTATAAAATGTGTTTGGGGAGATGCTTTTGAAAGTATTAAGTCAGTCAAGGATGACACCTATGATCATATTTTTGTTGATCTTAATGACGATCAATTTTGTATTGATCTTGCAGCTAAGAATATGGATTCTATGATAAGAATATTAAAACCGAAAGGTGTAATTACAGCCCAGGTTGGAAGCCAAGATAAAAAACCTAAACAAGTTGATAGTTGGCTTAATGTATTTAATCATCACTTTGGAAACACTAAGTTATCTAGGGTTTATATCCCAAGTTTTGATTGTTCTTGGAATTTTTCATCCTCAATAAATCATTAATTTTTCTTTTTAAATTATTAAATCTGTGAAATAATTGCTTCAAATCAAAGGAGAAAATAATGAGTATATTCAAAAAAACTATTTTAACAGTTCTTGCTTCTTTATTAGTTGTCGGAAATGTTTACGCTGATAAAATAAAAATTGGAACTGAAGGGGCTTACCCTCCTTGGAATTCTAAAGATGCATCTGGAAATCTTATAGGTTTTGAGGTTGAGTTAGCACAAGAGCTTTGTGCAATCATGAAACATGAGTGTACTATCGTTGAGCAAGATTGGGATGGAATGATTCCTGCTTTATTGATGAGAAAATTTGATGCAATTATGGCTGGAATGTCAATTACAGCTGAAAGACAAAAAACAATTACTTTTTCACAAGGTTATGC
>Ga0209425_10004202_pt1 | contig 14819 bp, 15 predicted proteins | sample COG_05_FD_184749 | JGI IMG/M metagenome (GOLD analysis project Ga0209425, IMG submission 184749) | Pelagic Microbial community sample from North Sea - COGITO 998_met_05 (SPAdes) (version 2) | ecosystem: Environmental > Aquatic > Marine > Neritic zone/Coastal water | place: Helgoland, sampling... | reverse complement strand
CAAACAATTTGGTGATAAAATTATACCAACACAAAGTGAAAATGTAGATTTAAATAAATTAATTTCTGAATGTGATTTATTGATAGGTGGTGTTTTAATTCCAGGAGCGGAAGCACCTAAGTTAGTTACAAAAGAAATGATAAAATCAATGAAAAGAGGGTCAGTAATTGTTGATGTAGCAATTGATCAAGGTGGCTGTGTCGAAACAAGTAAACCAACAACACATGCAAATCCTACGTACTTAGTCGATGAAGTTGTTCATTACTGCGTAGCAAACATGCCAGGAGGTGTACCTAGAACTTCTACGATGGCGTTAAATAAGGCAACATTGCCTTTACTGTTAAAATTAGCTGATGAAGGTTATAAAAAAACTCTTAAAGGAAATAAGAATTATTTAGCAGGTTTAAATGTATACAAAGGAGAAATTACCTATAAAGGCGTTTCTGATGCATTTAATTTAAAATATTCATCTGCATTAGAACTTCTTTCTGCCTAAATAAATTCATTTTGGGTTAATTTTTTTTTTTAAACCCAATATGCTTAATCAATTAATTCATTTTTTTACCTAAACGTGTAGGTTCTAATTATGAGCGCACAATTTAAGTTTCAAAATCAAGTAAAAGATGAACCAACTTCTTCAAGTAAAATCAAAGTTACAGATTTAATAATTAGACTAAAGGAAGAAGAAAAGATTGAAAAAAAAAGAAATTTAGCTCTAAGTGCAGCAGTAATTTCAGCAGTCACTGTTTTTGGCATCATTTTAACTATTTAATCAAAAATATTAAGATTTATTCATAATTTTTTAAGAGATTATTCTTTTTTGAATTTCATACCATTAAGCACGTTGGTATAAGACTTTAATGAAAGTTAAAAAATGTAGAATTTGTAAGAGCACTAATATCAAAAAATTATTCTCATTAGGAGATATGTGCTTTACTGGAAAATTCCCTTCCATTAATCAAAAAATAGAAAAAAAACCTGTAACATTAATAATTTGTAAAAATTGTGAGTTAGTTCAGTTAGGGCATAATTTTGATTTGAAATATTTATATGGCCCAGATTACGGTTATAGGACAGGTATTAACAAAACAATGTTAAATCACGTAAACAATGTTGTAAAAAACTTATCAAAAAAAACTCAATTAAAAAAAAATGACCTCGTTTTAGATATTGCAAGTAACGATGGTTCTTTACTTAAATTTTATAAAAAAAATATTATAACTTTTGGTATTGATCCAATCTTACAAAAATACATAAAAGAATATAAAAAAATTAATTATAAAATAGCAGATTTTTTTTCAGCAAGCAAAATCACTCATTTGGCCAAAAAAAAATTTAAAATCATTACTGCACTTTCAGTTTTTTATGACGCAGCTGATCCGAATAAATTTATAAAAGATGCAAAAAAATTATTATCTAAAGACGGAATTTTTTTATTAGAATTTGCTGATTTAGCTTCAATAATTAAAAATAAAATGTTTGACACTATTTGCCATGAACATTTGGAATATTATAGCACCAAAGTAATTCTAAATTTGTGTAAAAAGAATAATCTAAGAATATTTGATATTAAAAAAAATGACATAAATGGAGCAAGTAAACAATATTTTATTTGTCATCTTGAGTCAAAATATAAGAACAATTTTAAAACAATTAAGAAGACCTTAAATTTTGAAAAAAAATTGAAATTATCTGACGAGAAAACATTCAAGCATTTTATAAACAGTATTAATAAATCAAAAAATAGACTTTATAAATTTTTAAAAAAAGAAAAAAAATCCGGAAAAAAAATTCATGGTTATGGTGCTTCGACAAAAGGAAATGTTTTACTTCAATATTATAAAATAGATAATAAAATGATTGATTTTATAGCTGAAAGAAATAAAAATAAATTTAATCTATATACACCAGGGACAGATATAAAAATAATTTCAGAAGTCCTGTCACGTTTTTATAAACCAGATTATTATCTAGTTTTACCTTGGCATTTTAAAAGTGAAATTTTAGCAAGAGAAAAAGAAATTAGGAAAAAAGGAACAAAATTTATTTTTCCGTTACCTGAATTAAAAATTATTTAAACAGAATATAATTTTTTTACTAATCCTTCAAAATGATTTTGAAAATAAAAATCATATGCTTTATCTCCATTAGGGTAAACAAGAGGAAAATTTGGCCCTGACTCTAATAATCTTGGGACCTTAAGAGCTTCCGCTATCGCAAAACCAAAAGACAAGTTGCCTATAAATATTTTTGAATTTTTAATAATAGAAGCCAATTCTAAAAAATCTTTACTATCAAAGTGTTCTAAATTATTAATTTTATCTTTTAGATTTTCAAATTCGTTTTTTAAACCAACAAATACTAAATTTTTATAAGAAGATAGAAATGAATAATCTATAAATTTATTTTGTCTTCTAAGACTTCTCATTATAACAATATAATTTTTATATTTATAATGAGAATTAACCTCTAAATAATTATTTGACAAATCTGGAAAACAGCCTGTTAAATGAAAATACCATCTTACAGAGTCAATATTAAAGTTAATCGGTAGCTCTCTAAAAAAGTTTAGATCTACATCTATTCTTTGACCATCATAAATCTCTACTTTATTTAGAAATTTTTGATTTCTTAAAAGAGGCAGCATTTTAAGAATTGCTTTTTCTGTTAAATAAACTGAGCCAAATGGATGTTCTTTAGAAACAACGTGATCAGGTATTTTTTTATTTTTTTGTATATATAAATTGCAAATTTTACTTTTAGACAGCTCTTTGATAATTGGTAAAGAATTTATAATATCACCAAGATGACCATAGTGCATAAAAGAAATAGTTTCTTCAGTCTCTACAACTCTACTAAACTCCATTATTTTAGGTAAAATTATTTTTTTGTACGTTTCGTCTTTTATCTTAGATTTATTTCTGAAAAATTTTCTGAAAAATTTTTTCACAATATAGAATTTTAATAACCTTCTTTTTCAACAAATTCAAGATCAGCTCGCATCATATCTTTAACAAGTTTTTCGAAATCATATTTTGGTTTCCATTTAAGAATTTTTTTAGCTTTTTTGCAGTCTCCTAAAAGACTCTCAACTTCAGAAGGTCGGTAAAGTTTTTTTTCTACTTTAACGTATTTTTTATAGTCTAAATCTACCAAGTCAAAAGCTAATTTTGTAAAATCTCTCACAGAATAGTGTTTACCTGTACTTATAACATAATCTTCAGGTTGTCTTTGATTTAACATTAACCACATGGCTTCAACGTAATCTTTTGCATGTCCCCAATCTCTTTTTGCATCCATATTCCCAAGTTTGAGATCTTTTTGTAGACCAAATTTTATTCTCGCTACAGAATGAGTAATTTTTCTTGTTACAAATTCAAAACCTCTTCTCGGTGATTCATGATTAAATAGGATACCACTGCAGCAGAATAGATTGTAAGCTTCTCTGTAGTTTCTTGTTAAATCAAATCCTGCGACTTTTGAAACTCCATAAACTGATCTAGGATAAAAAGGAGTTTTTTCTGTTTGAGGAACCTCCCTAACTTTACCGAACATTTCTGAAGATGCGGCAAAATAAAATTTTGTCTTAGGAGTAAACTCTTTTATTGCGGATAATAAAAAATGTGTACCATTTATATTTGTATTTATTGTTGAAAATTCATCTTTAAAAGCATAATCAATGTAACTTTGAGCTCCTAAATGATATATTTCGTCAGGTTTAATTTTTGTAATGATATTAATTATACTTGCATAGCTTTCTAAAGAACCTGAGTGAATTTTTATTTTATTTCTTATGTGTCTCAATCTCCAAAAACGATGATTCTCGTCTTCTGCGGCAACTCTTCTGACCATACCATGAACATTATAGCCTTTTTTTAATAAAAATTCGGCAAGATAAGATCCATCTTGACCAGTTATTCCAGTTATAAAAGCAGATTTTTTCATTAATTCATTTAAATATAATTACAAAAATTAAATAATAACTATAATATTATTTTGACTAATTCTATAAAAAAGAAATTATTATTTATAATAAAAAGCTTCGGCTATAGCATTTTATTTCTATTATATGGAAAAATTAAAGGAATTATTGACTCTACCAAGCATGAATCAATTGAAATTTTTAATACGACTTTAGATGAAAATTATACATACAAAATTTTTCAAATAAAAAATTGTAGAATTTATACAGATACAGTTACAGACACAGCTTTTATAATTGATAATAAAATTATTAATGGCCCTTCTTTTCAACATAGAAATCCCAAAAATGCAGAAGTTTCAGAAAATATAGTTTTTCAAAAAGGTACTCCAAAACTTAAAAAAAAACTTAGTGGCGCTGTTTTTTCACTTTTAACAGGCGGCGGCGGAAATGCAAATTACTGGCATTGGTTGTTTGATGTTTTACCTAGATTGAAAATACTCCAAACTAAAAAAAATTTAGATGAAATAGATTTTTTTTTGTTTCCTGATATTAAAGAAAAATATCAATTTGAGTCTCTTGACATTCTTAATATTCCCCCCAAAAAAAGAATTTCAAGTAAAATTTTTAGACACACTCAAACTGATACAGCTATAGCTGTTGATCACCCTTATGTTTTAAAAAACGATGCATCAAATGAAATACAAGATTTACCAAAATGGATATTAGAATATTTGCGAAAAAAATTTATAAACACATCAAGTAAAAAAAAATTCTCTGATAAATTTTATATTGACCGTAGAGATTCTAAATCTAACCATAGACACTTGAGACAAATTGTTAATGAACAAGAAGTAAAAGAATTTTTAATTAAAAAAAATTTTTCTATAATTGCTTTAAGTGATTTATCTTTCGAAGATCAAGTAAATTTATTTAATCATGCATCTCAAATTGTAGGTCTACATGGAGCGGGTTTTGCAAATTTAACATTTTGTAATCCAGAAACTAAAGTTTTAGAATTAAAACCAAGTGGAGCAGGATTAGTGATTGCTAACTTAGCAAAAAAAGTTAAACTTAATTATCAGGAGATTTCTCCAAATCCCTTGAAATATTCAAACAATAATCAGCAAGGTTTAATAAAAATACCATTAAATTTATTAGAAAAAAAAATAATCTGATGGTACGAAGTATTTTTTTGATGAGGCAGCTCAATTAGTTAAACACAAGATTCATAAACCTAGGGTTAGCGGTTAGAATCCCCCTTTCGCTACCAATAAATTCAACACACTCAGTAGCTTAATATGTTTTTTGGTTGTTCAAAAAGCATTATAATTTTAAGATATGAAAATATAAATTCAAATAATAAAATTTTTACTATCAAATATGTTTTAAATCTTATAAATAATTGTAATGTTTAACAATAAAACTATTTTAGTTACGGGTGGAACAGGAAGCTTTGGAAAAGCATGGGTATCACACTTATTATCTAAATATAAAAAAATCAAAAAATTGATCATTTTTAGCCGAGATGAACTTAAGCAATATGAAATGGAAAAAATATATAGTTTTAAGAAATATCCTTGCTTAAGATATCTTATTGGAGATGTAAGAGACGGTGAAAGACTGGTGACTGCTTTTCTGGATGTGGATTATGTTATTCATGCAGCAGCACTCAAACAGGTGCCTACTGCCGAATATAATCCAATAGAAACTATTAAAACAAATATAATTGGTGCTCAAAACGTTATTGAAGCAAGTTTAAAAACTGGGGTAAAAAAAGTTTTGGCTTTATCAACAGACAAAGCTAGTTCACCAATAAATCTTTATGGAGCAACCAAACTTTGTTCAGATAAATTATTTATAGCTGCAAACAATATTAAAGGAAAAAAAGATTTATCTTTTTCAATAGTCAGATATGGAAATGTAACAGGCAGTAGAGGTTCAGTGATACCTCATTTTCTCAAAACAAAAAAACAGGGTTTTTTAGAAATAACAGACAAAAGAATGACAAGGTTTAACATTAGCTTAAAAGAAAGCATACAAATGGTTGATTGGGCTTTTAGAAATTCTATAGGCGGTGAAATACTTGTTCCAAAAATCTCAAGCTACAAGATACTTGATCTAGCTAAAGCTATCAGTCCAAATAGTAATTTAAAATTTACAGGAATAAGACCTGGTGAAAAATTGCATGAGGAATTATTAAATTCTGGAGAAAGCTTAAATACTTATGAAACCAAAGATTATTATATTATTCTTCCAACTGATAAAAAAAAATATAAAGACTTTTATGAAAAAAAATTAAAAGCTAAAAAAGTCAAAAAAGGATTTAGCTATCAAAGCGATCAAAATACATTTCTTACTTTAGAACAATTAAAAAAATTACTAAAAAATTATTAATATATTTCAGTAATTTTAAAAAATAAAATGAGTAAAAAAGTCAAAGTAATTTTACAAGCCAGAACAGGTTCAAATAGATTGTATGGAAAGGCGCTATTGCCCATTTCAGGATATGAGCTGGTAGTTATTTGCTGGAAAAGAATAAAACTTTTAAATTATGATACAGTTGTAGCAATACCCAAAAGTCAAGAAGACAATTATTTGGCAGAAATTCTCAAAAAAAACAAAATCAAATTTTATAGAGGTGATAATGATAACGTATTCAGCAGATTTCAAAAAATTACTGCAAAAATGAATTCAGAAGATATAGTTATAAGAGTTACCGCAGATAATCCTATCGTCGATGGTTTTTTAATTGAAAAGCTTCTTAAGGAATATAAAGATAAAAAATTTTCTTATTTATCATCTCATGATAATTTAAATAACACACCTTACGGGCTGCAAGTTGAAATTTTTAGAGTCAGACATTTAAGAGAAAAATTCCAAAAAAATAAATTTAATCTAGAGCACGTAACACCTGTGATAAGAAAAAGATACCTTAGTAAAAATAAATTCTCAATTTTAGGTTTAGAAAAATTTAGAAATTTAAGGATAACTGTCGATAATTATGAAGATTTCAATAGAGTATACAATATATTTAAATCATCATTCTTCAATATAAAAAAAAGATATATAGATCTTTTAAAAAATTATTATAAAAAGAAAAAAAATTTAAAAAAAATTAAAATAAAATCTAATTTAGTTTTAGGAACAGTTCAATTAGGTAAAAAATATTTTTCAGATAGTTCAATTACACAAAATAGAGCTAATAAAATTCTTCAATTGGCTCATAAAAAAGGAATTAATTTTCTCGATACCGCTTACGATTATGGAAATGCTGAGAAATTTATTGGGAAGTTTAGTTCAGAAAAGCAAGACAGTTTTTATGTAAGTACAAAACTGAAAAAATTTAAAAAAAGTATTAATAAAACAAAAATAAAATATGAAATTAATAAAAGTATTTTTACTAGTTTGAAAAACTTGAGAACTTACAATCTAGATACCTATTTAATTCATGATCCAAATATTCTATTTAATTCTAAATTTACATATAAACATTTAACCAAATTTATTAATTGTGGAATTATAAAAAATTTTGGTGTTTCAATCTATACACTTCGTGAATTTTTTAAGGCAAGGAAATATAAAAAAATTAATTGTGTTCAACTTCCATTTAACATTTTAGATTATAAGTGGAAAAATATACTAAACACAAAAAATAAAAATTTTAAAATATTTGTGAGAAGTATTTTTCTAAGAGGAAATTTAAAAAAAAATGATATTAATTTTCCAATTTATAAATCAAATCATAAAAAATTAGTTAATGAACTCAACAAACTAGTAAAAAAATTAAATAAAAAAAATTTATTAGATATGTCAATTGCTTACATTAGGTCTTTTAAAGGAATAGATTTTTATGTACTAGGAGTGGAAAATCAATTAAACTTAAGAAGTAGTCTTAATTATTTTAAAAAAAAACCGCTTAAAGAAAGTGAAAAAAATATTATTATCAAAACTGTTAAAAAATATTTAAATACTAATGAAGTAGATTTAAGAAGATGGAACTAACTTTGAACCTAGAATAATATAATATAATGTATATTTTAAATAAACTATTTAATCTAAAAGGAAGAACATCCATTATTACAGGTGCCAGTGGTTTTCTAGCTGAAAAAATTTCATATATATTAGCAGATTTAGGAAGTGATTTAATTCTTATTACAAGAAACAATAAATTCATTAATCGTTATGATGAAAAAATTAAAAAAAAATACCCCAAAATAAAGATTAAAAAAATAAAATGTGATCTTTCCAAAGAGAAGCAAAGAAAAGAATTGATTAAAAAACTTAATGATCAAAAAATAAACATTCTAATCAATAACGCTACATTTAAAGATAATAATCTTATTGGCTATGCATCAAAATTTAAAAATCAAAGTATAAAAAAATGGAGGGAGTCGTTAGAAGTAAATTTGACAGCAGTCTTTCATTTATCTCAAGGATTTAGTAGAAATCTTATTAAATCTGGGAATGGATCCATTATAAATGTTTCATCTATTTATGGACTCTATTCTCCTGACTGGGATATTTATCGAGGCGTGAAGTTAGGTAACTCTTCCGCATACGCTTCTGCTAAGGCAGGAGTTATACAACTTACAAAATGGCTCTCAAGCACTTTATCTCCAAATGTGAGAGTTAATTGTATTTCTCCAGGAGGTATAGTAAGGAATCAACCAAAAAAATTTGTTAATGCGTATACCAAAAAAACTTTATTGAAAAGAATGGCAATAGAAGAGGATTTAATTGGAGCATTTGCATATTTAGCAAGCGATGCTTCAAGTTATGTGACAGGCCAAAATATAATTATAGATGGTGGCTGGGGAAATTAAATGAGTGTTTTAAAGTTTAAGATAGGAAAAAAAATAATTAGCAATATATCCAAAACATATTTTATAGCTGATATCGCAGCAAATCATGATGGAAATCTAAGTAGAGCATTGAAATTAATTAAATTAGCAGCGGCAGCAGGTGCAGATGCAGCGAAATTTCAGCATTTCAAAGCTGAAACTATAGTTAGTGATAAAGGTTTTAAAAATTTAGGAAAAAAAATATCTCATCAAGCCAAATGGAAGAAAAGTGTATTTGAAGTCTACAAAAAAGCCTCAATCGATTTTAATTGGACAAAAATTTTAAAAGAACAATGTAAAAAATATAAAATAGAGTTTTTAACCGCTCCTTATGATTTAGAATATGTAGATAAAGTAAATAAGTTCATACCAGCCTATAAAATTGGTTCAGGAGATATAACTTGGATTGAAATAATAAAGAAAATAGCTAAGAAAAAAAAACCTGTAATTATTGCAACAGGGGCATCAAGTTTAAATGATGTTAAAAGAGCAGTTAAAATAATTTTAAAGTACAATAAAAAAATAGTTTTAATGCAGTGTAACACAAATTATACAGCTGAAGACACTAATACAAATCATTTAAATTTAAATGTTTTAAATCAATATAAAAAAATTTTTGGTAATAAAGTTATACTTGGATTAAGTGATCATACTCATGGAAACAATTCAGTTTTAGGCTCCGTAGCTTTAGGCGCTAGAGTTGTTGAAAAACATTTTACTGACAATAATTACAGAGCAGGCCCAGACCATTTATTTTCAATGAATCCTAAAACATGGAAAAAAATGATTAAGCAAACTAGAATTTTAGAAAAATCGTTAGGTGATGGAAAAAAAAGAATTGAAAACAATGAAAAATTATCATCAATAGTTCAAAGGCGTTCAATAAGACTTAATAGAAGCCTAAAAAAAGGAACAAAAATTCAAGAAAAATTTTTAATTTATTTAAGACCTTGTCCAAAGAATGGATTAAGTCCTTATGAAAAAAATAAAATTTTAGGTAAAAAATTGAAAAGAAATTTAGAAAAAGAGGAAATCGTTAATTGCCAAAACACGATATAGTAATTTTAATTCCATGCTTTAATGAAGAGAAAACAATTTTACATGCCAGTAAAATAGCAAAAAACTTTGCTGATGTCCTTGTTGCTGACGATTCTTCAACAGATAATACTAAAGAAATTTTAATAAAAAATAAAATAAAATTCTTTTCTAATCGCACTAATCAAGGATACGAGAAAAATCTAATTACTGGTTTTAAATATATTTTTTCAAATTTTAAAAAAAAAAAATACATTCTTACTTTTGATGCAGATGGCGAATTTCAAGCAGGAGGTATTTCAAAACTAATATCATTAATTAAAAAAAAAAAATTTGACGTAATAATAGGCCAAAGATCAAAATTTAACAGATTTAGTGAAATCATTCTTAATTATATTTTTTTTAAGAAATATAAAATTAAAGATCCAATTAGTGGTTTAAAAATTTATAAAGTAGAATTTTTAAAAAAGATTATTAAAAACTTATCATTTTCAATGTTTCTAGTAGATATAGTTTGTTTATCAAAAAAAATGAATTTAAAAGTCAAAAATACTGAAGTATTAGTAAAAAAAAGACTAGACAAATCAAGAGTTGGCAATTATTTAATTTCTAATTTAAAGATACTTAAAATTATTTTCCAAGTAATAATATTTTAAACAATGAAAAAGATAAAAATAAAATTCGAGGATCAAAGCAAAAATTGGAATATTTGGGAAAATAAGAGTGAAATCGAACGAAGCATTCAAAGAGTAAAAGGAATTTTACCAGAGATGGAGTGTGCCAAACAGTTAAACCAAATAATTAAAAAAATTTATAAAAAAAGTAATATTTTAGATTTTGGATGTGCCGCAGGTCATTTTTATCAAAGTTTGAGAAAGATTGATAAAAATATGACTTATACTGGTTTTGACTCAACAAAATCATATATTAATTATGCAAAAAAATATTTTGCTAAAGATAAAAATGCTAGTTTTGACGTACAAAATATTTTTTGCCCCTCAAAAAAATACATAAATAAGTTTGACATAGTTTTTTGCTCAAACGTTCTTTTACATCTTCCATCAATAGATCTACCACTTAAGAATCTAATATCTTGTTCCAAAAAATATTGCATAATTAGAACTTTAGTGGGTGATAATACTCACTTAAGTAAATTTTATCATACTGATAAAACAAATAAAAATAATATTTTAGACTCATTTCAATTTCAAAACACGTATAGCTATAACCTTATTAGAAAGAAAATAAAAAAAATTGGTAACTATAAAGTAAGCTTTATAGATGATAAATATAATGGACAAAAAATAAACACAGAATTTAAAAAATATAAAAAACAATATCCAGGTTTAACAAAGTTTATACAAAACACTCAAATTTCTGGAAGCAAAGTGTTTGAGTGGAAATGGATTATCATAGAAAAATAAATTTAATTGAAAAAAAATAAAAGAATTTTGATAGTTGGAGGAACAGGATTTATTGGTTATTATTTAGCCAAAAAATGTCTGACTAAAAAGTGGATTGTTGTAAGTTTCTCAAAAAATTTACCTAGAAAGTTAAGATATCTTAAAAAAGTAAAATATTTAAAAGGTGATTTATCAAATAAAAAAAATTTTAAATTGCTTGATCAAAATTTTGACTATGTTGTAAATCTTGGCGGTTATGTTGACCATATAAATAAAACAAAAACTTATAACAGTCATTACAAAGGGTGTAAAAATTTAAGTAATTTTCTAATAAACAAAAATATAAAGTCATTTATACAACTAGGTAGTAGCGGAGAATACGGAAGAGTTAAATCTCCCCAAAAAGAAAAATTGGTTGGAAATCCAAAATCAATTTATGCAAGAGCTAAATTTTTAGCTACTAAACATTTAATAAAATTATACAAAAGGAAAAAATTTCCTGTCACTATACTTAGACTTTATCAAGCTTATGGCCCTAAACAAGATATTAATAGATTTATCCCTATAACTATTAATGCTTGTATAAAAAAGAAAATATTTGACTGTAGTGATGGAAAACAATTTAGAGATTTTGTTCACGTTGAAGATGTAGTCACAGCTATAATAAAATCTATTGAAAGTTTAAAATCAAAAGGAGAAATTTTAAACATTGGTTCAGGTAAGCCTAAGAAGATTAGAGATATTATTAATTATTTAGTAAAACGTCTCAAGGGAGGAACGCCAAACTGGGGAAAAATTAAGTTAAGAAAAGGGGAAATAATTAAAATATATCCAGATATAACAAAGGTAAAAAAAATTTTAAAATGGTCCCCAAAAATTAAATTTAAAAACGGTTTAGATGATACAATTAAATATTATGAAAAAAATAAGCGTGATTTTTTTAAAAATTCGTGATTAATATTAATTAAATATAAATATTTTTATGGCGAGGTAGCTCAGTTGGTTAGAGCACAGGACTCATAAGCCTGGGGTCGGCGGTTCGAATCCGCCTCTCGCTACCAAAAAATTGTTAAAAATATTATGAATTTTATACATATTGGAGCAGGAGCAGGAGACTTAGATCCATCAAGTAATTTTAGAGATGGTTTTTCAGAATATGTAAAAAAGAATAAAAGTAAAAATAAAAAGATATTCTTAGTTGAAGCTAATCCTAAAAATATTAAGAAATTAAGGGAGTCTTGGAAAAAATATAAAGCTGTTAAAATTTTAAATTATGCAATAATTCCTAATAGATTTAAAAAAAAAAAAATTAAACTTTTTTATAGCGAAAATGATGCTCCTCATTATCAATTATTATCAAGTAATATTGACCATATTAAGAGATATTTTCCAATATCTAAAATTAAATATATCTTCGCTAAAACTTTAAAAATTAAAAACTTACTAGAAAAAAATTTTAAAAATATTCAGATCGAGTCTTTATCCATCGATGTGGAGGGAGCAGACTTCGATATAATGATGGATATAAATTTAAAAAAATTCAATATAATTAATGTTTCAATTGAATATCTGCATTTAACAAAAATTCAAAAGAAAAAGATATTAAATAAGTTTCTTGAAAATGGATACTCTTATAATGGATTTGGAGTTGACCATAATAATATTGATTGGCTATTTACAAAAAAAAAATCAAAATGGAATGATTTAATAGCTAGAATATTACCTTATATTCATAGAATACATTATAAAAGAGTAAATAGAATATTAAAAAAATTATGAAAAATATTTCAATTTTTTGCCTAACACTTAATCCTGAACACGAAAAATTAATAGAAAAATTATCTTATATACCTGTCGGCTTAGGAGAAAAAACTTTTTCTAACAAATGTTTAAGCGATAAAAGTGAATTAAACATATCAAATAAAAATTCGAATTATGGTGAATACACTTTCCACTATTGGTTATGGAAAAATTATTTAAATAAAATTAATACAACTTGGGTTGGTTTTTGTCAGTATAGAAAATTTTTCGTTAAATCAAAAATCTTAAAAAATAAAATTGATTTTAATAATTTAGATAATATTTTAATTAAAGAAATAAATTATAAAAATGAAAATTTTGATTGTATTTTGGGTAATAAATTTTCAGTTGAAAATTATAAAATATCAAAAATTATCAAACACCATTTTTTTGATTTTTTATTAAATCCTAAAACTTTATTTAATAAAAAAAAAAGAAATCTAAAATTTCATTTTGATATATTTCATGGAAAAGGTAATCTAGACTTAGCTATAGATTTATTAGATGAAAATAACAAAAAAGATTTTAGAAATTTCATGAATAAAGAAACTGCTTTTAACCCACATAATATGTTTATCTGTAAAACTGAAATTTTAAAAAAATACTATGAAGTTGTTTTTCCTTGGTTAGAAAGGTGTGAAAATAAATTTGGACTAAATGATTTGGAGGGATATGGCTTGAAGAGAATATATGGTTTTTTAGCTGAAAGATTTTTATCTTATTGGTTTTTAAAAAATTATAAAATTAAAGAATTACCAATTTTTGTACAAGATCTATCTGATTATAAAAACTTATGATAATTACAGAATTCACGAAAAGACATTAATTCTTTATCTTTTTTAGAAATATTAAATTTTTTTTTAGGCCATTTTAATTTTAATTTATTATCTAACAAGTTTATCCCACTTTCAAATTTTGGTTTGTAAAAGTTCGTTAATTTGTAATAAACAATATTGATTTTTTCGTAACTATAGTACGCATGCGCAAAACCCTCAGGCACATATAAACTTAAACCATTTTTATCTGACAATATAATCTTAAAAGTTTTCCCAAATGTTTTTGAATTTCTTCGTAAGTCAATTACATAATCCATAATTTTACCTTTTAAAACATTTACGTATTTTGCTTGTTGAAATTTGTATTGAAAATGAAAACCTCTTAAAGCATTGGCTTTTGATGTTGTACAGTACTCAAAAACGAATTCTTTTTTTAGTATTTTCTTATTGAAAGTTTCCCTTAAATTACCCCTTCTATCAATATTATTTTTCTGCTTAATAATTAGCAAGTCATTAATTTTAGTTCTAATTATTTTCATTTTTTTAGCAAATTGTTAACTTTTTCAAGATTCATATAAATTTTAGAAGGTAGTTCACCTTTAGATATTTTTTTCTTTACATTTTTTTTATATTTTTTTGCAAATTGATAAATAGTTTGAGATTTTCCACCAATATTTACAACACCTTTAAAATTAATCACTTTCAATAAAATTTTTATGAATTCATCATGAAAAATAAAGTTACACTTTACATTTGAGAAAGCCTTCTTATGTATAAAAGGTTTCTCTGTCATACATGCTCTAATAATCAGAGAATTTTTGTACATTTGTACAGCGGATTCTGCACCTAATTTTGACCATCCATAATTATTCCAAGGTAGTACAGGATCGTTTTCTTTATAGTTACCTTTTCTTCCAGGATAGATATAACTAGTAGAAAAAAAAATTATCTTTATTTTTTTATTATTACAAGCTTTTACCAGATTACAAGTCCCTATAATGTTTAAATCTATACTTTGATCAATGTCGCTTTCATGTAC
>Ga0209425_10004197_pt1 | contig 14827 bp, 12 predicted proteins | sample COG_05_FD_184749 | JGI IMG/M metagenome (GOLD analysis project Ga0209425, IMG submission 184749) | Pelagic Microbial community sample from North Sea - COGITO 998_met_05 (SPAdes) (version 2) | ecosystem: Environmental > Aquatic > Marine > Neritic zone/Coastal water | place: Helgoland, sampling... | reverse complement strand
GACCCTGGTGAGTTTATTTTTATTTCCGAAGTATGGGCAATTAGACTGACGCCGTGTTTTGTGTTCACAGTCGAGATCAACCCATCCGTGGGCAGCGGGCTCAAGTGCATGACCATCGACGAGTGGTCCTGCCGCTGGAAGCAGAACGACCGTTTCCCCGAGTGCCTCGCGTGCGGCAGCGAGTCCACCAAGGAGCACCACTTCATGCAGACGTGGTGCCGGGGCAAGAAGGCGTTCGAGTCCGAGACGCTGTGCCTCGACTGCCACATGTTCTCGTGGCGGTCCTACTCCGATCCCGACTTTCTCACCCCGGAGGAGTACGATAAGATCCGATGGGAGAACATGGTGAACGACAAGGCGGCGGGCAGGCCGGTGGTGGCGGACTCGGCGAGACGGCCCACGCTGGAGGAGCTCGGTGTTCCGGACGACGACATCTCCCACAAGATGAAAGAAGCGATGAACTGAGAAGTCGGAAACGAGGAACGAAAACGAGGCGACGCGGCGCTTGGCACGCTCGTCAAGCTGAGGTCCCTTCAGATAATGTCATCAGAATGATCTGCCAGGCCGTGCATCGACGACCAGATGCACGCCCTGGCAGATGTTATACGCTATCTATGGGGACTTTTTCTTCCAAGCGCCGCGTCGCCACCACGAACCGCGGCTACGCATCACTTGCATCTGATCTGCTCCTTCCTACAGGAATTTTTCCCTTTTCGCTTCAGGTTGTCTGGCTCACTCTCCGCCAGCTCGTGCATCTAAGGCTGATGCACGAGCTGGCGGCGTACACGCACAACCTAAAGTGATCATGGGTACCAAGTGATGCGCGGCTTCGGTGACTGTGTTTTTAATCAACGACAACTCGTGTTACATCGTCTACACTACTCGACTACTTCTTGGCTCGGAGGGCGTTGTTCGACTTGATCTTCGCGCGTCGTCTCAGCCGCACCAGCCTCTTGATGTCCTTTATGTCCATCTTATCGTACGTCAGGTCCACGTCCGCCTTCTTCGCCGCCTCGAGCTCCTTCTCCAGCTCGCCCAGCGTCTTCATCGCGATCGTGCCCTTCTCCGGATCGAGAAGCGTCCACAGCCAGTCCGGGTACTGATCGTCGGCCATTAGCTCGGGGTCCTTGCCATCCTTGAGGATGTTCAGGCCCGTGCAGTGCGTCGTCGACGCGCTCGTCGAAGAGGCACCCTCGTCTCCAGCATCCGCGGCCGCGGCCTTCGCCCCGCCCTTCGCGGCACCCTTCGCCCAGTGCGACGCACTGCCGCTGACGCATCGCGCGTGCGTCAGGATCGCCCCCGAGGTGCTCGCGCCCCTCGCCATCCGGAGGATCGCGCTCATGGTTTAGGGTTGCGACGCGTGCGAGCCGGCTTCGCTTCGTTCGACGATGGATCCCTCGACCCCACGATCACTTATCTCGACGTGATGTGACTAGCCCGCGGCGAACGGGTTCGTGCGTCGACGAAGTCGCCGTGCGTCTCGTTGTGGCGTCCGTCGCGTCTCGATGGGTCCCTCGGGCAAAAATCGCAAAGAAAACGTTGGCTCGCAGACGAAAAGCAGAAGAGGGTTTTCTCTCGGCGGCTTCAACGACGCGACGGATATTAAGAATGTGTCATCACAAATGTACGATGCTAATATAGTCCTTCACGCCGCGTCCCATGTCGCTCAGAACGCCTGCTTGGCGGAGAGGAGCACGAGCAGGCCTTGCTTCCCGAGCAGGATCTCGTTCATGAAGCTGATCATGCCGACCCAGATGATGGGCGAGACGTCGACGCCTCCGACTGGCGGGACCAAACTCCGCGTCGGTTTCAGCAAGGGTTCCGTGGGCAGGTACGCGACGACCCACGGGAACCGCGACACCGGCACGGACGGGTACCAGGTCATGACGATGCGGATGATGAAGAGAAGGGTGGTGACGGAGAACAACGGTCCGAGGAAGCCCGCGAGTTCCTTCGCCTGGTCGGGGTCGAGGGGATCATCCGCGACGCCGAGGTCCCAGAGCGCCTGATGCGCGGCGATCGCGGCGTTCTGCACATCGGCGGACTCCGCCGCGGCGGATGCCTGCGCCAGGAGTGTCGCGGGAGCCGCCTGTGGGGTTGGGTAACGCGGGGTGTGGGAGTGTGTGGGTCAGACGAGGTGGTTGGAGACGAGCGCGGATCGACGTTGGATAAGTGGTCGGTGCATCCTCGGGTGGCACGGTGGGGAGACGTACCGCGAGCGCGGCCAGGCCGACTTTGCATCCCTTCACATCCTCCGCCGCGGAGGCCTTCGCGAGCACGCGCACGGTGCGCGAGCCCTTCACCCCGCCCTTCGCTCGCGCCCTGAGCGCGAGCGGGGCCCTGATGCCGACACAAGTCGCGGACATCTTCTTCTCTCTGTTCTCCCTCTGGTGTGTGTGTGTGTGTCTGCGGCCCTGACGACGCCTGCCTGACTACGCGTGCCGTGCGGGTGTGTATACCCTGGCGTGCGACTGTGTACGAGCGGTGCCGACTGCGGTGCTCGTGCGTGTGTACCAGGCTCTGGAGCGCGGGTTGTGAGAAGGCACTTCGATTATTGATGATGACGTCGCTCGTTGGAGGGCGAGGAAGTTTCATTTTCGAGGCTCTCGATCGAAGAGCTCGGTGACCTGGCGGCTTACCCTTTACTCGGTTTGGCGGGAGTCATGTCTGCCCCACGTGTTCGACGCAGCGAAAGGTAATCGTCACAAACTCTCGTGAATCGTGACTGGTCACCGTAGCGCGTAATTAGCGTAATTAGCCGTCACTGACCAAACCGCATCCCCACATCTCGGTTCAACAAAACTTCGGTAAAATAGAATATTTATCGAATCTACTGACTGCGCCGCTGTGCCCGTCGCTTCGGAATTTTTTTGATGGATGACGCCAAAAAAATCCCAACTGCATGCTGGTATAGCTCCGTCAAGGCTTCGCGGGGCGGGACCCGGTTGACTCACAGCGACCCGCGCGGCGGGTGACGAGCCGGGTTCGAAGCGTCGAGACTTTGAGCGAAGCGGCGTGTCGGGGCGTAGGACGTACCCGCGACTGGACTCACGCGCGTCGGGCAATAACCCACCCGTGATTTGTGTGTCGCATATTTTGGATCAACACAGCGCAGGGTGTTGATCGGGGGAGAGCCGGAGAGCGAGAGGGGCGTCAGCGGAGGCATTCGCGCGGATTCACGGCACGCCCGCGGCCTCGCATCACCGGTGAACATCGTGGCCATTGTCGGGGACGCGATCCGAGCGCAAACCCGGCCGACATCGGGTCTCTTCCGGCGACCGACACAGCTGTGACAAAGAGGGGCTTGCGGAGGAAAAGGAAAGATGGCGACGTCCGCGCCGATGGACAACAAGAGCTTCTTCACCGAGTACGGCGAGGCTAACCGCTTCTCCATCCACGAGGTGATCGGCAAGGGGAGTTACGGGGTCGTGTGTTCGGCGACGGACAACAAGACCGGGGAGAAGGTGGCCATCAAGAAGATCACCGACGTCTTCGAGCACGTCTCGGACGCGACCCGCATCCTCCGCGAGGTGAAGCTCCTCCGCGTGCTGAAGCATCCCGACATCGTGGAGGTCAAGCACATCGTCCTCCCGCCCAACCCGCGAGAGTTCAAGGACATCTTCGTCATCTTCGAGCTCATGGAGACCGACTTACACCAGGTCATCAAGGCGAACGACGACCTCACGCACGAGCACCACCAGTTCTTCCTCTACCAGGTGCGCCCCGACACACGTTTTCACGTTTTTGCCCCGACCTTTCAGACGACAGAAATGGGTCCCACCACAAATGGGTCCCCGACGTCACCCCCGAACCCCTGACCACCCGATAACTCTCCATCACAAACCCCGATCCCACCGCTGACGCCATCGCCCACACGCCCCAAATCACAGCTGCTGCGAGGGCTCAAGTACGTCCACACCGCGAACGTGTACCACCGCGACCTCAAGCCCAAGAACATCCTGGCCAACGCGGATTGCAAACTCAAGATTTGCGACTTTGGACTCGCCAGGCCGGCGTTCCACGACAGCGGACCCACGACCGTGTTCTGGACCGACTACGTCGCCACGCGCTGGTACCGCGCCCCCGAGCTCTGCGGCAGCTTCTTCACCAAGTACACACCCGCGATCGACATATGGAGCATCGGCTGCATCTTCGCCGAGATCTTGTCGGGCCGGCCGCTGTTCCCGGGGAAAAACGTGGTGCACCAGCTGGAGATCATCACCGACTTGCTCGGAACCCCGCACCCCGACGTCATCAACAAGGTCCGGAACGAGAAGGCGAGGCGGTTCTTGGGGAACATGAGGGTCAAGCCGCACATACCGTTCCAAACCAGGTTTCCCAACGCGGATCCCCGAGGGCTGGCGCTGTTGGAACGCATGCTCGCGTTCGACCCCGAGGACAGGCCGACCGCGGAGGAGGCGCTGGCGGACCCTTACTTCGCGGGTCTCGCGGACCCGACGCGGGAGCCGCACGCGGAGATCGTTTCAAGGACGGAGTACGCGTTCGAATCGAGGAAGCTAACGCCGGAGGAGGTGCGGGGACTGCTGTACCGAGAGATCTTGGAGTACCACCCGCAGGCCAAGAGGGAGTTCGAGGAGGGCGAGACCCGCGCTAACTTTCAATATCCCAACGGCGGCATGGGTGCCGACTTCGCCGCGGCGGAAGAGCGGGAGCAGAACGGAGGCGTGGAGAACGGGCACAGGGATAAGCTTCGGCGGAGCGCGCAGTCGCTTCCGAAGGAGAGCGTGGACAAGTACAGGGACGACGCCGCGTATCTCATGAGCGGCAACGGAGCGCTGAAACGCAGCGACTCGATCTCGAACGACCAGGTGTCGCTGCCGAGCTCGACGGAGCAGCTGGACCAGCTGATGGACCAGGCGGACGCCATGTCGCTCGACGAGCAGGAGCTGGAGGCGGCGCAGGAGGAGGCGAGACGGATGATGGAGGAGAACATGAGGAACCGGGGTTGATTGGCGAATTCGTTGTGAGTTCGGTAGTTTTGTGCTAATATCACATTTGCGTTCGTTTAAACACTAGCTCTAAACCCGTCAGCTCACGACGCACTGCGACGCGGACGACGAGGACCGCCGCCGTCCCTCGTGCGCACGTTCCACGTGGTTCAGCAGCGCCGTCAAGTCCACGAACGACTTTCCGCACTGCGGACAAACCTCGCGACCCGAACTCGTCCCGCCGCCGCCGCCGCCTAAACTCTGTCCTCCCGTCACCCTCGCCCTGGTCGCCGCCCCGTGCACCTGATGCGCCTGCTCCGCGTGCGCGATGAGCGCCGCGATGTGCGGGAAGCTCTTGCCGCAGACGTCGCACACCTCCCTCGCCGCCGCCTCGCCTCGCTTCCGCATGCCGCTCGCGACGGAGCTGTGGCTGACTCGCGCGGCTTTGTCCCTCAGCTGAGCCTTCGTTTGCGACGCCCTCGCCGCGTTCGATGTCGATGCTCCAGCGCCGAAGAACGATGAACTGGACGTCCGCTTGCTCTCGCGCTTGCGGTCGTCGCACGCGTGCTTATCGGGGAACCTGTGAGTCATGCACACCTCCGTGCCGCAGTCCTTGCATCGGTACGTGTTCACGGTGGTTAGTTTTTCTTTACACCGAGGCGCTCCGCAGCGTTTCGTCCGGCTCGGGTGCTTGTTTGGATCGCACGAGGTGGCGGAGTGGCGCTCGAACGTGACGTGGATGCTCTCGCCTGGGACGTGCTTGACGCTGCTGCCGCAGATGGGGCACACCACGCACGTCGTGTCCTGATGTCAAAGGGGAAGGGAGTAGACGAAGTAAGATCTCAGATTCAACGGCCATCCATCGGGGTAACATCGCACCGAACTACCGACGTAGCCGCATCCGTGGTCGTTCCTGTGGTCCAGGCAAAAGGTCTGCGCGCATCCACGGCACACGAACGGCAGGAAATCCAACTGGCCGCACCCGCGGAACGCGCAGTTCTCGCCGAGCGTCGGTATCTCCATTGGCACCAACTCTGTGAGACTTTCAGATTTCTTGGAACCGGTTTCTACTTGTACGACGAGATCTGCAGCCCTTCGTGTCGCGCGGCACAGGTGGCAGCGCGCGCGCGGCCGCTCCTCCGTCGAACTTCCACGATGGACGAGCCCAGGGACGATCTTCGGAACGAGGACGGGACGGTGCCGAAGTGGGCGCGCCGCGTCACCGACACCTTCGCGTCCAACGGCGTCCAGGACTCCAAGCACCGCGATCTCATCGACTCCATCGAGGCGGCGGAGAAGGCGACGAATGGGGTGTTCTCGTCGAAGAGCGCGGGCGGCATCCTCGACCTTAACGCGTACAGGGAGATGGAGGAGGAGGACCGCGCTGCGATGAACCAGGAGCAACTGAGGCGGAACGCCGAGGTCGCACAGCTGGCGGCGCTCCGCGCGGAGAAGGACCGGCTCGACGAGGAAGCCGCACGGGCGAGGATCAAGGCCGCGACCGACGAAGCGATGGCCACGGCGCCTAAACGGAAATCCGACGCCAACGCGCCGTTCAAGCTCGTCAAGGTGGCCAAGAAGAAGCCCATCGCCGCGAAGGAGCAGGAGGATGACGCCGGCGGCCTGGAGGGCCTCCTCGGCGGATACGGCAGCGACGACTCCAATGATGCCGACCAATCAGCCCCGGGCAACGAGCCGTCGCCGCCCGCGCCGCCGACGACCCAGACGGTCCCGCCGCCGCCGCCGCACCAGCCCGAGGCAGCACCCGCGGGCGTACCGGGCGCCGATGAGTACCACTCCGACAACGAGCTCGACGTCGCTCGCGCGGCGGAGGCGAGGAGACTGAGGGAACGTGCGGAGGCGGCGGAGGAGGCTGAGGAAATGGCCGCCGCGATGGCGCGCCGCGAGGAGGAGGCGCGCGCCAGGGCTCGTGTCCAGGATATATATGAGCAGGAGCGCGCCAGACGGGACGAGGAAGCCGCCGAGCGCGCGCGGACGCATCAGAGCATTGTTCCAGAAGGTTCCGAAAGGGTTCCAGAGGAGGAACGAGAGGGCGCGAGGGGACGGAACTCGAACGAGAGACGCCGCGGAAGGAGGAGCCCGTCCTCCCGGTCCCGGGGCTCCGAGTCCGACTCGCCCCCGAGGCGCGAACGCCGTCACCGACGCAGCAGGAGCAGGAGCAGAAGCAGAGACCGGCGCGATGGCAGGGACAGGGACGACAGCAGGGACAGGGAACGTGCGAGGCGACGGAGTAGGAGCCGCGGCGGGAGCGGAAGTAGAGAGCGGCGCCGGCGTTCGTCACCGAGAGACGCGGAGTACTGGACTCGGCACTACTCGGAGAAATTCGGTTTGGACGATGGAGATACCGGCCGGGGCGGTGGTAAGGGCGTGGACGAGTGGGCGAAGTACTACGAACAGAAGTACGGGCTCTCCAAATAGGTCGATAGCGTAGCGCGTTGTAGCGAGGGTATTACCTCGTAGTTGAACGAAAAGGTTTCGAGACGACTCGGTTGATTCACTTTTCGCCATGGGGAAGTCGCGGACGGGAAAGGAAAAGGTTGGGGTGAGAGTGGCGGGTTCCCCGGCGGCGAGCGCCAAGACCGGGCGGGTGTCCAGCGCGTGGCCCTCATCGTGCGTCTTCCTGACCAGTCTGGTCTGGGGCGACGACGTCCGCCGTGCGAAGGATGTCTTCAAAAAGTACAAGTGCTCCGCCGATGGTAAGCACGTGGAGGCGAGCGCCGCGGCGACGAAACGGAACGTCCGATGGCAGCTCATCACGGACGAGCGTCACCCCGCGAAGGGCGAGTACGGCCTGTTCGCGCAGCGCAAGCTGGAGCGGGGCGAGCACGTCATCGACTACCTCGGACTCGTCACGCTCAAGGGAAACGAATCTAAAACCAGCGACTATACCGCATCCTTCGGCGACGACAACGAGCTCGCGCTGGACGCCGAACGCATGGGAAACGAGGCGAGGATGATCAACGACTTTAGAAACACGGGTGCGCGAGCCAACGCGCTGTTCGATCAGTACAGGGACGCCGCCGGGGACCTCAAACTGGGGGTGTTCGCGGGACCCCACGGGATCCCAAAGGGCGACGAAGTACTCGTGAGTTACGGGAAGGGTTTCTGGGAGAACAGGCTGGCGTCGATGGGCGCCGACGACATGGCGCAGTTCTGCGGCTACCAGGCGCCCGCATACGACCAGTAAGATCTTAGCCGTAGCCGTAGATTATTAGCCGCTAGATGTAGTGGATGTAGGAGCTCACTCGAGTGTATTAGTATTACGTCGCGTTGTTGGATACGGTCATTCCTACTCCTCCTCGCTCGAGGAAGCTTCGCTGGAGTCCGAGCCCTCGCCGTCGCTCTCCGAGTCCGCCTCTTTCAGCCAGTCCACGAACGGCTGCGCCAGCTTTAAGAACCTCTTATCCTCCTCGGACGCCAGCCCTTTCTCCTCCGCCCACGCCAGCACGCTCACCTCGCTCAACACGTCCATGTCGTACAGCAAGTGAAGAATCTTGGCGAAGGACGGCACCAGCGAAGCGCCGTGCATCCCTTTGAACACCTCATCCTCGGCGCAGTAATCCTCCAAGGTCAGTAACATCTCCACCTGGTCATCCTCGGACTTGAGGAACCGCGACAGGAGCGGCGCCCACTGCTTAAGGCGCTCGCGGATGGACTTGAGAAGCGACGGGGTGTTATCCGGCGCGCTCGCGGGGTACAGCCGCGAGTTCTCCTTCGTGACATCCTTGGGCGCGGGGAGGGATAGGCCGAGGATGGTCATCAGGACGTACCGGGCGATGTCCGCGAACGTGCGGTTCTCCGCCATCTTCAAACCCTGCAGCTCCACCACCGCGTTGGCCTGCTCGTACCCGTGCTTCACGCATCGGAGGAAAGTCTCGGCGACTTCTTTCCGGAAGTGAGCCTCGAACGCGCCGTCCTCGGCGTCCGAGTCCGTCTCAGAATCCGAACCGTCACCACCACCCAGCGCCGCCTTCGCGCCCGAACGCACGTGCGCGGCGTCGTCGTCGGAATCCAAAGCGTCGTCCCGGGCGTACGCGGCGTCCGACGACCCGGGCGGAGCGGGCGCGATGCTGAACCGCCACTCCTCCTCGCCCCACTGCGGCGCCCACGCGTGACCCGCGCCGCCCACGCCGACACCCTCGGGCGCCCACAGCTCCGTCGTGCCGCCCCCCGCGGTCCCGTCCTTCGCGCGCTGCAGCAAAGCGCGTTCGTGGTCGGTGAGGAAGACGCCGCGAACGCCCGCGTCCGTCTCGTCGTCCGACCCGAACCCGCCGCCGACGCTCCCCTTACTTTCCGATCGCGCCATGAAATTACCCCTGGACGAATCGCTGTTGCGAGCCACGGCGCCGCCGAAGGAACCAATCTCGAGCTCGTCGTCCGAGTCCGCCTCGTCGTCGTGCGCCGGTTGGGGCGCGAGGGATATGCGGGAGTAATCCGGCACCGAGTGACCGGATCCGACCACAACGTCGTACGAAATAATCGCGCCCTTGCCGACCCTCGCGGACTCGTGGATCACCGCACCCTCACAGATCAACGCGCTCGTCACCACCGCGTTCGGTGCGATCCGTGCGTTGGCCATGACGTACGACCCGGTGAGCCGCGCGTTCGCGCCGACGACGGCGCCGCGGCCGAGCGTGCACCGCTCGATCACCGCGCCGGGACCGATCACGCACCCGTCGCCGACGACGCACCCGCCGCCGATCACCGCGCTCGGGTCCACCGCACATCCCTTCTCCAGGTAGATCTGCGGCCACGTGTGTTTATACGACGTGGCGTCGCCCCGTGGAAGGCAGTTGACGTCGGGGCACACGGGGTAGACCCACCGGTTAATCACGTCGCGACTCACTGCGTCGTAGGTGCGGAGGTTAGTCACGCGGGTGGCGTACTCGCGCGCGCCGAGCTCGTGCGCGTAGATGTTGTTGCCGAGCTCGCGTTCGTTCAGGGTGCCGCACACGAAGTCCCGGCGCAGGTGCTGGTAGTCGAAGTTGTCGGTGAAGAGCATGAGCACCTCGGGCGCGCAGACGTCGACGTGGCAGTCTTGTAAATCGGTGCGAACCCGGACGCCGGGGTGTTCGCTGAAGAGGCTCGCGTCCAGGGACAGAGGCGCGAGTTTCGCCTTGGGCTTCTTCTTCTGGGAGCTTCCATCGTCGTCGGGTAAGGAGGGCGATGCCTGTTCGTCGTAGTGGAGAACGCGGCCTGTGCCGGGGTCCATGGCGACGACGAGGTTGGATTCGCCTAGGTGTTCCTCTCGTTGTCGCCGTGAGATGGTCTTGAAGCAGCAGGTCATGATCGCGAGTCGTTCCGTCTTGCGCCGTTCCCTGTGCACTTCGAGCGCGCGTCGGAGGTCCATGTTCGCCACGGTGTCGCCGCTGATGAGGATAAAGTCGGAGCGGATGACGTGTTTGTGGTCGATCAGCCGGAGCGCCTCGCCGGCGCTGATGCAGTTGGTGCTCACGATGGTGTGGACGACGAAGCCGGCGGTGTTGCTCCACGCGCTGTTCTCGATGTACTGCGTGAGCTGATCGGCGTGCGCGCAGCAGAAGACGAATACCTCCTCGACGCCGTTGCTGGCGAGAAACTCGAGGGTGTACTCGATCATCGGCACGTTCGCGAGCGGTAAGAGGGTCTTCGGCCGTTCCAGCGTGATCGGGCGGAAGCGATGGGTGAAGGAGTCCGCGAGGACCACCGCCTGGAGGGGCACCTTGGCCTCCTCCGTCTTGGATCGCGAGGGACCCTTGGACGGCATGATGCTATGCGGTAGACGAGTCGAGCGCGCGCCGGCGTCGAGTCGCGGCCGCGGCCGGTTGTGTGGCGCCTTCGTCGAGAAAAGCCCTACGATGTGAAACCCTCGCGATGTGAAAAATTTTGCAGCTTTCGTTCACACAAATACTTGTAATATGAGCAGCCGCCCCGCTTCCACGCGCCCACTCACGCGTCATCGGGGAGTTTCACCACATCCCCGCCGAGCGCCAGCACCGCATCGATCAGCACCTCCTTCTTGTGCGCCCTATACGCCGCCGCCGTCCTCGCACCCTCGCTCACGCGCGGGAAACTCTCCACATCCCGCGCGACTGCGTAATCCTCACTCAAACTCGTGGGCATACCCCTGAGCAACTCCGCGCACCGCCTCGCGATGTCCGCGTGCGCGCTGTCGATGTCAACCTGATCCACCTGCTTCCCACCCTCCACGCCCGTGTCCGTCCCCGCGTACGCCGCGGCGAACGCGGAGATGAGCCTCGCGTCGCACCGTCCCCCGGGTAACACCTTCAACCTCGGCTCCGACGCGATCAACGCCCCGTCGCTCGTCGACTTCAACGCCTTCTCCACCTCCCTCACCGCCGCCCTCGCCGCCGCCTCACGTACGTTCGTCTCCGCCTCATCCCCGGCGTCCCAGAGCTCGGGATGGAACACCATGTGCCACGAGAGCGCGTGGTCCACGTCGCTGAACACAACCGCGTCGTCGTGCGGGTTCCGCGGGGGGACGAATCCGTAGTACATCAGAAAGTGGTCGTTGCCGCGTTCGCCGTAGGACATGGAAGCCTCTTCGTGCGACGCGATGGCCCTAGTCGCGGCGAACTCGATGACGCCCTCGTCGCTGAGCTCGGACCACGCGATGTTATCGGAGCAATGCGACGCGGGCCACTTGGCGCTCGCGGGTTTTTCGCTTGCGAGGCCTCCTTTTGTTCCAGCCGGGGACAGCGCGGAAGTCGGGTACTCGTCGCCGCCGTGGTTGAGTAGGTCTGCGAGCGGGAGGAGCGCGCGGAAGTACCCTTCGTTTCCTTCCGCCGCGGACGCGATGCCGTACGTTCGCGAGTGCACGACGGAGACGGCTCGTTTGAACGCCTCGAGATCGGCGCCGGCGAGCGACGCGGGCGCCTCGGATTCAAGTTTCCGGAACCATGTCTGGACGGCGTCGCGCATCTCCCGTGCCTCCGCCACCGCGGGCGGGTACTGCAGCGATGTCACCTCATCGTCGGTGTACAGCAGCGGGGAACCAGGGACGGAGTCCGGGAGGAGCGCCACGTATGGCGCGAAGGTCGAATCGGATCCTTTAGTTCGTTCCTGTAGGAGTCGGCACGCGAGCCGGACTCCCCACGGCGCGTTGGACATGACCTCCCACGTCTCCGGTGGGTGGCCGTCCTGGTAGTCGCATATGCCCATCTCGAGCGGGAGCCTCAGCACCGGTTCGCCGTCCTGTTTCGTGAGGGGAGGGGTGGGTTGGTGGTGAATCATCGGAGGTGCGATAAAAACGGTTTCGGTCGGTTTTCAACCCTAAAACCTGAGCGTTCAGTTGGAGCGTACCTCGATGTCTCGGCTGGCCTCGAGCCCGCGGCCGCGGCCGCTGTCGTCCGGGAGGAGCACGGAGAGCCCGCTGCCCTGCGCGCCTTTGGACACGCACCAGCCGACGAGCTCCGACACCGCCTTTCGCTCGGCGAGCTCCTCTTCGTTTTCCTCGACATCCTCAATGTCGGAGGCTTCGGTCGCCGCCTGGGACTCCGCCGCGCGCGGGATGCGACGGGCCCTGGACGAGACCCGCGTGATGCTGCGTCGCGACGATACATGGAGAGGTGCAACGCGCGCGGCGTGGGCGATGGTGAGCGAGCAACGTGCGGCCATCATCGTGCTCGGCGCTGCTCCTTCTGGATAAGAGCGAGCTCGTCAACTGAATCTCGCGTCCTGTCAGCTCGCTCGCTCGACGTGATGTCAATGTCATTTCTCGGGGCGATGGGCGGCGAGATAGTGGATCTCACGGCGTCGGATCCCGAGGAGTCGGATGACGGTCCAGGGACGAAGGATCCAGAGCGCATCGAGGATCTCATCCCCGAGGCGGCGCTGGCGCACGTGCGGGCCGCGGGTAAAGGCGGCGCCGTCCTCCAGTTCCAGCAAGACATCGTCGACGAGCTCCTCGAGAAGGATGGGCTCACGTGCATCGCCGAGGGTCTCGGGCTCGTCGAGATCATCGCGCTGTTGCTGAAGGAGCACACCGTGCCGGGGGGCACGCAAGCCGGCCACCTGGCGCGCGAGATCCCGCGCCTTCCCGAGACAGAGGCCGCCGAGCACGAGGACGAGGGCCTTCCCGACGCGTCACCGCCCAAGCTCGAATATCAAGTCGGCCAAGGCGCGGTCCTCATCCTCGGCCTGAACGACTTCAACAAAGCCGCGCTCAAGGTACACTGCGGGTTACACGGCATGCCCTTCCCGCCGGTGGTCACCGCGGAGGTCACCGGCACGAGACGCGACGAGATATACCGCAACGGTGGACCGATGTTCGTCACCACACGCATCGCGGCGGTGGACATCCTCCGAGAAGCCCTGCCCCCGTCCAACATACAAGGCGTCATCGTCGCAAACGGACACAGGGTGACCGACATGTCCCAAGAAGCCTTCGTGATACGTCTCTTCCGCTCCGGCAATCGCGCCGGGTTCCTCCGCGCGCTGACGGACAGACCCGGGGAGCTGTGTCGCGGGTTCAGCAAGGTTGACCAGGTGATGAAGTATCTCATGACCCGGGAGCTGCACCTCTGGCCGCGGTTCCAGCTGACGGTCAAGGCGTGCCTTGACTCGCACGCCCCCGAGGTGATCGAGCTGCGCCAGCCTCTGAGCGACCGGGTCCGAAAGATCCAGGAGGCGATCGTGCACGTCATGGACGAGTGCATGACGGAGCTGAAGAAGAGCAGGCACGTGGACACCAGCGAGCTCACCGTGGAAGCCGGTTTGTTCAAATCGTTTGACCGCATCGTTCAGCGTCAGCTCGACCCGGTGTGGAACGTGGTGTCGAGGCGGCTCAAGCAGGTTGTTTGGGATTTGCGTACGCTGCGGAACCTGGCGAACTTTCTGCTGAGGTACGACGCCGTGACGTTCTTGCGGTACCTGGAGACGCTGCGCATGACGGAAGGGTCGATGAGCATGTGGATGTTCACGGAGAGCGCGCACACGATTTTCGAGCAGGCTAGGCGACGGGTCTACGTCCTTCGCAAGACGCCGGCGCCCGCGGGTTTGGGCGAGGGCGTCGGGGTGGGCGCGAAGAAGCGCCGCACTCCGGCTACCGATAACCCCGCCCCGTCCGCGCTGCACATGGTCCTCGAGCCCATGCCCAAGTGGCGGTTGATCGAGGAAATCGTGCGGGAGATTGACGCGGACAAGACGAAACTCTTCGCCAAGATGGAAAAATACGGCGTCGACGACGCTACCCTCGTCGGAGACCTCGATGAATCCACCGACGAATCCATCGCATCGTTCTTGCGGCACTCTTTGGACGTCCGGGTACCTATGGACGAGGGCGGGCCGAGTTTGTTGGAGCGGTACGGCCAAGGACCGACTTTAATCGTGGCGAAAGACGAAGCCACGGCGATGCAGCTCACCGGCATGCTCCTCCGCGGCGCCGACGGCATGATGCGGTCGATATGGCAAAAGTACCTTCGCCAACGGAAGGCGTCGGGTGAACTCGCGAAGGGGAAGACGAAGCCGGCGCCCGCGGCGGCTGGACGCGGGGGGCGAGTCGGGGGCGGTGGACGCGGGGGCAGGGGCGGCAGGTTCATGAGCAAGATGGACAGGATGCGAGCCGCGATGATGGGCGAGGCGGCGCCCAGCGGTCCCCCCGGCGCGGGCGGACGCGGCGCGAGGGACCCGGCCGCGGGCCCGACGCCCGGCCGCGGCGGCCGGGGCGGACGCGGCGGCGGCAGGAGCATGAACGCCGCCGTCATCGGAACACCCGCGGAACGCGACGCCATCGCGGCGGAGGCGGACAGACTGCACAAGGAGGAACTGAAAAAAACGCGAGCGATAGAAGCTCCCGCCGCCAAGGCGGCGGCGGCCGCCGGTCACAAGCAAGCCACCGGCGACCTCGACCCCGCAGG
>Ga0209425_10004191_pt1 | contig 14851 bp, 6 predicted proteins | sample COG_05_FD_184749 | JGI IMG/M metagenome (GOLD analysis project Ga0209425, IMG submission 184749) | Pelagic Microbial community sample from North Sea - COGITO 998_met_05 (SPAdes) (version 2) | ecosystem: Environmental > Aquatic > Marine > Neritic zone/Coastal water | place: Helgoland, sampling... | reverse complement strand
ACCAGCTGCAATCTTAGTTCCATCAACAGATAATGCTGCAAGCTTTGCAGTTGTTACATTTGCATCAATAATATTTCCTGTGCGGACTGAGTTATCAGCCATCTTTGAGAGTGTGATATTTCCATCAGTAATTTTATCTGTGGTTACACTCAAACCAGCTATCTTATTAGAAGTTATACTACCATCAGCAATCTTACCAGAAGTAACATTTAAATCTGAAATCTTAACTGTAGTTACAGCATTAGTTGCTAACTCTGGTGTACCTACTGCCTGTGCAACTATTTGAGTATTTGCAAGATTACCAGATACATCACCTGATAATGTCATATTGGATGCTGGTGTAATAAACTGTAAATTACCAGAACCATCTGCTGATAAAAGTTGTCCACCCGTTGAAGGTGCAGTAACATTTAATTCTGTAAGTCCAACAGCATTAGTTATAATTTGTGCATTACTAATTGAACCAGATAAATCACCACCAAGTTGCATATCATTATTAACATCAATGGATTGGAATGACATATTACCAGAACCATCTGTGGTAAGAACCTGTCCATTACCACCATCTGATAAATTCAATTGAACAATACCAACACCACCACCCGAAGCAGTACCAACAACATTACTCATATCCTCTTTTGCTAAAGGATGTCCGCCCTGTGTATTTCCGTCATGGGAAACTAATGTATTCTTAGTTGTGTCTTGTGTTATTTCACCTTCGGCACCAGCGAATACACTATGATTTGCTGTTGTACCTCTTCGTCTTTGTACTAATTTAGCTGGCATAATATTTAACCTTATGTTTTTTTATTATTTATACTCTAGTCTTTAACATGAATCTTAAACCTCGACCTGCTGTAGTATTACCTATCTGTATTACCTTAAAAGTTATTCTATCACCTGATACAAAACTGTTCGTTGTTAATGTTCCAGCAGTAAGAGTAGAAGCACCTGATGCAAACGCAGGTTTAGAAGAATAAATACTTGTTCCATTTTTTTCTACATCACATATAATTGGTTGTCCTGCTGATACAGTACTAACAAATCCAACTTCACCATCAAATGAACCTGTACGAGCCATAACCATTTCACCATATATTTGTACGACAACATCTACTGGTAATGTTGCGGTATCAAACCCAGCAATAAAAGATATATCGTAAGGCAAACCATCTGCATTAATATTCGTTAATGCTGAACCATCAATAGCAGGAAGAGCACCAGTTAGTTTACTTGCAGATACAGTATCAATCTTTGCGTCTGTTACATTTGCATCAACTATTTTTATTGTAGAAATTGAATCCGTTGCTAATTCTGTTTGTCCAACAACACCAACCGACAATTGTAAATTACCAAGAAATCCAGTTAAATCACCACCAACTGCAATTTCTGTAGATGGGTTTTTAAAAAGCAATGTTCCACTACCATTAGTAGTTAAGACTGAACCGCTAATTCCATCAGGAACATTCAATTCATTAATATTAATAGTATTAGAATTTATCTGTGCATTTGCAATTGTACCAGTTAAATCTCCACCAACCGTTTCATTAGATGCGCCAGGAAAACTTACGAAACTCAAAACACCAGCACCATTTGTTTGTATTACTTGACCGGCCTGGCCTGGACTATTCGTGATGTTTAACTGAGAAGCACCGACAGTATTAGAAACATTACTCATGTCCTCTCTTGCTAGTGGATGTCCGCCAGCTGTAGTAGAATCGTGTACGACAACTGTATCCTTAGTAGAATCAACCGACAGTTCCCCATCCTCGCCCGTAAAAGTATTATGCTCTACGGTAGTGCCTCTTCTTAATTGAACTTGCTTAGCCATATTGTTTTCCTATTTTTATATCAATCATTATACTCTGCAATTTAACATAAATCTTAAACCTGCACCAGCAGTACCAGAACCAATTTGAGTAACTCTAAAAGTTAATTTTTGTCCAGCAGTGAAACTAGTAGTACTTAATGTACCAGCCGTCATTACTGTACTTCCAGCAGCAAACGTAGGTTTAACAGAATAAATACTTGTTCCATTTATTTCTACATCACATATAAGTGTTGAACCTGCGGGTGCAGTTTCTATAACTCCAAACTCACCATTAAATACACCTGTTCGTGACGTAACCATTTCACCATATATCTGTGCAACAACATTTATTGGTAATGTTGCAGTATCAAAACCACCGATAAAAGATATATCGTAAGGTAGTCCAGTTAATGAACTACCATCAATAACAGGAAGAGGCCCTGTTAACTTACTTGCAGCCATACTAAAAATTTTATCATTAGTTACATTTGCATCAACTATTTTTATAGTTGTTACACTATCCGCAGCAAGTTTTGCTGCTGTTACTGATAAATTTGCAAGTTTATCAGTTGTCACATTTAAGTCAATAATTTTAATAGTTGATACAGAATTGGTTGATAATTTTGATTCAGTTACGTTTGCATTTAAAATCTTGGAAGTGATTACAGAATTTGTTTGGAGTTGTGCGCTACCAATAGAAATATTAGATAACTTTGCTTGTTGAATAGTACCATCAGCAATCTTATCATTCGTTACACTTAGACTTGCAAGTTCATTATTGCCAACTGCACCAACAATGATTTGAGCATTTCCAACTGTACCTGATAAATCACCACCAATAGTAGCAGAAGAAACATCTGATATTTCAACAAAACTTAAAACACCAGAACCATTTGTTTGCAGTACTTGTCCTGCTGCTCCATCATTAAGATTTAATTGTGCAACACCAACACCACCGCCTGTTGGAGTACCACTAACATTACTCATGTCAGCTCTTGCAAGAGGATATCCTGTTGGTTGTCCTTCGGCAAATGGTGTATTATCACCGTCATGTACCCTGACTGTTTTATCAGTAAGGTCAACCGTTATTTCACCAGCAGCGCCAGGAAAATTATTATGATCTGTCGTTGTACCTCTACGTCTTTGTACGATTTTAGCCATTTTGTTTTCCTAATAAGGTCTTTATCATTTCTTTAAGTTCTGCTATATCATTCTTCATATTATTTATATCATCAATTTCCTGTTGTTTTTTTTGTCGTGCCAATTTATAATTTTCTAATCCTCTTCTATCTGCATTAAGAACAGCCTTAGAATTTGGATCACGGACATATTGTGTTTCTTGTATTTTTACATTTTTCATATTATTACGCTAACGCTATAGTTCTTAAATCTTTTATCAACGGAACATTTGTTGTGTTAGGTGAAGTCATAACAATCTTAACTGCAAATGTTTTAAAGTTATCATAGTCAACACTATTAGATGTATAAGTAGTATTTGCAGTAGTAGGTGAATATTCAAGTTCTAAATATTCACTATTATTGATAGAAGCAGAAACACTATTAGAATTTGATGTTTCACCCATTATCACCCAAGGTCTATTATCAAAAACATCTCCATCAAACTGTGATAAGATTTTATAATAAACATAAATATTAGAACCAGCTGGACGATTAGCAGTTAAAAATACTTGTAAGTCTGTAGCATCAAATCCATCTTTCAAATTTACCCGTCTTGTGAGATACCGAGCAATAGAATCACCACCACTTGCATTTGTTTCATTTGTTGCAACATTATTAATAAGGTTTTCAATAGTGATTACACTATTCCTTGCCGTATCAATGATAGGACTAATAAATTTACTCTGTGATGTTAACTGTGCTCTTTCTTCATAACTACCAGCATTTACAGTAATTTTTTTCTGTTCATCTAAAATATAATTACTGTTTTGAATGATAGGTCTATAATCAGTATCAAAAGTATCAGCACCCTCATCCGTCATCTTAACACCCCAGGCTATATTAGTTCTATTTATTCTTACTTCTTGAGGAATAATCTGAATGATATCAGCCTTAGCTTCTGCTGATGATGTTCCATCTTTAAACACTGCGTTTGCAGTATTCCCAATAGAAAATTCTGCAATATTAATATTGAATGTTAAATCTTGATTTTGTTCTGGTGTCCATGTAGAAGCATTCTGTGATTTAAAAAATACACCAGCATAAGGTTGTTCTGAAATTTTTCTATTCGTGCCTATAATATTTTCACCAAGCTCAGCAATAAATGCTTCATATTTTAAACTATTACTTATTACAACAATTGCATACTCACCCGGCTGTAAGTAAACCAAAGATGGAAATGTAAACTTAGTTGCTGTTGAAGCATTATCACTTACACTAACATCAGCAGGAAACTTAGTAACATCAGAAAAAGGAACAACTGTTTGAGCAGGATAACCATTCAAGGTATCTCTAATCTGTAATGTTACTGGAAGTCCATCTTCATCTTTTGTCTTGAAGAACAATTCAACATCGGTTAAAAATACTCCGTCTGGATACAATGCAGCATCAACCAAAAATGTTTCAGCCAATGGATCAATCCAACCAACAATATTTCTTCTATTAAAAGTATTTGTGGTAGTTCTAAATTCTGTAGCACTACCCTGTGCAAATTGTTGTATTCTTGGAACTCTTGTAGACACTACAACATTTTCTCTTGTCTGCAATAATCCCTGTGCTTGATAAACAACTTCCGCATAAGTTGAAGCTTCAATTAAATTTGCTGAAGTATTGTCTACCAATAAAAATTGCCTTTCACCAGTTCTAAATCTAAGAGTATCAGTATTTGGAATTGTAAAAGTCAAACCAGCAATTGAACCACCATCATCTGTAAATATAGAACCACCCAAACTTCCACCACTCGGAGTACAATTTGCTGAAACTGCTTCACCATCAAAGAAAGCATAAACTCTTGTGTTAGGTTTCATTCCTGTTACAGAAACCGTTACATCTCTTGAGCGAATAAATGGTATAACAGAAACGTCAACTACCCTATCACCAATGCTATTTCTTACAGCATCAGAACCCGTGATTTCATTTCGGATACCAAGTCTTGTTTGTGTTATTGTTTGTTCAATGGTTTGTGTTGCTCTAATAGCTGCTCTACCACCACCACCATCAGCCCTTCTACTTCCGGCCACCTCTCCAATTACAGTTTCACGACCAGTATTAATTGTTTGCCAATCATTGAATTGTGTACCAAAGGATAGACCAACCAAACTTTCCCATGCATCATTTTCACCTTGAAGGTTTACAACAACCTCTGGATTATTTGTAGTATCAATCCAGTTATCATTAGGTGGTGTTAAGTCAACTGTACCAACCCAAGCCAATACTGCAAATGGATTTAAATTAACCGATCTACTTGCAACTGGTTGAGATATAAAAGATGCATTATCATAAGGTAAAGTAATACAGTCACCCGTCTTCCTTACACCTGTTGAAGCTGATTCATCATAGATAACATCTGTAATATTAGAAGTAAATCTTGGACGTAATATTTTTTCATCAAAATCAATTGAACATTGATAATCTGCACTCAACACATTACCTACACTATGACCGTTAAATCCATCAACCAAAAAACCATTTTTAAATCTTTCTAATCCAGCTGCATCTTTAATGGTTAATCCTTCAGCATCTTTTTCTAGTAATGATAATGATGTATAATACTCAACATTAGAAAGTCTCTTTTCTAACTTACCAATATCTCTCATCGTATATCTTTTATTTTCAATATACTCTGCTCTAACATCTTTTGCTTTGAAAGTAAATGCTGGAATAAAAATTGTGTATAGATTCATTGTTCCATCAAGTCTTGCTGGAGGAGTTGAATTCAATGAAGATATACCAGTATTACTACCAAACTTTCTTTCTCTACTTAAATATACAGTATCAATTCTTGGAAGGTAATAACTAAAATCAGCTTGCCAGTTTGTATTAGGTACTGGCAATTCGATATTTTCTATAGTTGTTCCACCATCTGCTCGTCTAGGTCTAAAGTCTACACAATCTCGCAACTCAACTTCAATACCTGTAACTGGACTTGTATACTTTGGAATATTATCAAATCCAATAGATGCACCATAAGAATCAACAGAAAGATATCCTACACCTGTATGTGTGAAATGGTCAAATACAATTGCAGTTTGACCAGTAGGTGCTGTTCCACCTGCTTTTAATTTTATACTACCATGCTCATAAATATTATCCCTTTGACCATCATCTAATTCATATTGTGTGGTAATATTCGTATCACCAGTTGCGACAGAACTAACAACTTTTGTAAAATTTGATGTTGCACCAGTAACATTCTCTGCAACAAAAGTTCCAGATACAGGAACATAAGTAACAGAAGTAGTTCCACCAGCACCAAGAACAACAGTCCCTTTAGCACCAGAGGTAAGACCCGTTATTGTTTCGCCAGGACTTAAAGTATCAGAAGTATTTCCAACAGTAAGTGTAGGTAACACTGCTGCAGTATTAATATCTCCAGAATCATAAACTGCTTTCAATTTCCAAATATCAGATTTGTTAAGAGAATCAGAAGTTGTAGATACAGTACTCGGTGTAGCTTTTGTTTCTACAACATTACCTACTAAGTTTTTTACTCTTTCTTGTTTACTATCAGTATTAATAGTTGCAATAATATCTGCTGTAAAATTTGTATTTACATTAGCATTAAGTGTTGCAGTAGTATTCTGTGGGCCATTAACTTCTATAGTTCCACCAGTATCAAATGGAACTATCTGGCCTGCAACAAATGAAGACGTACCAACACTCTTAATTACTGCTAAATATCCTTCTCTCTTATTAGTTGCACTTAATACACCCGTACCAAAAAATGTTTCAGATGCACCGGCAGTAGCTATAGTAGCTTGACCAGAAGTAAATGCTACAGATTCAAAAACTCTTTTAATTGTATAACTTGTATCTATTACACCATTAAGACCACGAATAGTTTTAACAGTATCTTGTGGTAATTTAAATACTAATGTATTATCAGAGGTTTCAAAAAGTCTTGCGTCACCAGCTGAGGCTGGTGAGCTGCCTGGAAATTTACCAGTATCATCAATGTTAGCTGACGATTGAATTACAACAGGTGTCACTGAAGAATCTACAGGTACTACAAGTGATTCAACAGCTGCAAAATTAGAACTGGACATTGTTAAATCATAAAGATATAAATTAATAATTCTTGATGTACCAGAGCCAGAAGAAAAATCAATACTTCTTACCTTTGCTGTTCCAATTTTTGTATTTGCATATGTTGTTGGATTAGTTAATACTACACTAGAACCTGTAACACTATGAAGGTCTACAGTTTGGTGTGTAGAAATATTAAACAGCCCATTAATTTCTTTTGTGATAACAAAGTTACCATATTGCATTAACCTATCAAAACCATTTACGTTTACTACTTCTCTTGCTTTATCTAATTTAATATCAGATGAAACTAATGTTTCATACTCAAAACCTTCAATGAATGCCTTGCCTGGGTCTAACCTTACAATAAATTTTGTAGTATCATCGGGATCATCTCTAAGTTGAACATTAAATGATCGTACAGTATAACTACCCGACTCATCAAATGTTCTTCTAGCAAAAGTATTTTCTAATACTGAATAAACAGGAACTTGAATATCTTTTTCTTTTATACCTTTATTAATTCTAAGCAATTCATAAAAATCAGTATCGTCTATAGAAGTCAATACTTTCTTCGCAAGAGTCAATGATAGTTTCAATCTATCTGCGCCAGGTGCTGCAAAGTTAGAAGAACCTTGTGAATTATCAAGTAAGTTTAAATCTTCACCAGAATCAATAATAGTTTCTGTAGCTGTAAGTCCAAGTTTATATGATGGATTATTAAAATATTTATCTAATATAATTGTTTGTTGTGGTGTTTTAATAAAATTTCCATTAATATAAAAAACACCTTCTGCAATAGAAGCAGAACTACCTTTACCAACAGATGTCGCCAAAGTACTGGTAGCAAGAGCAGTAACACCACCAGCTGGTGCATTTGCAATAGTAACCGTTGGAGCTTCTGTATAACCAGCACCCTGATTCATTAGGGTTATGGAAGTTACTATACCACCACTAATAATAGAAGTAGCAGTTGCATTTGTTCCACCAGCTGGTGCATTTGCAATAGTAACCGTTGGAGCTTCTGTATAACCAGAACCACCTCTTGTAATATTAATAGTTTGTATGTTTGTTGGTGTAGAGTCAACTACATCAGCAGATATACTCAAATCAGAAGATGCAATTCTCTCACCTGCAAGGAAAGCAGCAGAAGTATCTCTGACAGCATTAGCTTCAGCACCAACACCATTACCACCAACCAATGTAACAGTTGGTGTCGTAGTATATCCTGTACCTTTATTGGTAACATTAATAGCAATAACAGAACCACTATTGACTACTGCTGATGCTAATGCACCCGAACCACCACCGCCTGTTATCATAACAACAGGTTCAGTTGTAAAACTGTTTCCACCTTCAACTACATCAATACTTTGAACTTTATCCGTTGTAGAACCACCAGTAATATATTTAAGATATAATGTATTTGGATCGCCTGTAGTAGTATCTATTGCCGAATTTCCTAAAACAAGTGCTTTAGTTCCAGACTTACTACCAATAATAGTTTTTCCACTAAAACCAGCTACGTTAATATCCACACTATTATATTGTGGTTTTAATTTAACATATTCATATTCCAAATTTAAAACTAATTCTCCACCAGTAACCTTGCTACCATTTTGGAAAACATGATCGCCAAACTTCTTTACTTGATCTCTTAAAATGGATTGTTGTGTAGTGAGTTCTCTAGCCTGCACAGGAAGTGCTGGTTTATATAATACTTGATGAAAATTATCATTATCATCAAAATCATCAAAATAGGGACTTTGATTTGTATTTATTGTAATTTTATTCGACATAGTAACCTTTATCTTTTTTTATTATTTATATACTAGAATTCTACTACTAGTTTAATATCTTCAGTTGAATCTGATGCCCTGTATATTGGAGTTCTAAATTCAGTATAAAGAAATATTCCGCTATCTTCCTGTACTTCACTTTTTTGATAAACTGTTCCAGTCGCCAATGGATTTCCGCTAGTGTTTAATTTTGGATTAACCATAATATGTACTTTTCTAAAATCATCATTGATAGGAATATCCTCTCCTTCAAAACCAATTAGTCTTACGTTCATCATAACAAATGCTCCACCTAATTCTGAGACTGCATTTTTTCCATGACCGCCGGGAGGACTGATTACTACTTCCAATGTAGCATTAGCACCACCACCATTTGTTACTACAGCTGTTCCAGAACGATAACCAGTACCAGCAACATATACTATTACTTCTTCTATAACACCACCTGTAATTTTTGATACAGCTGCTGAAGCAGGTGTTGAACTATCACTAGACGTAATAGTAACAGCAGGGAAAACAGTATATACACTTGTTTGGTCTGGTACTAAATTGGCATCCCAATCTGGTGAAATTGTTGCGGTGCGAGTAGCACCTGTATAATTTGTAATTGTTCTGAATTGTCCAACTCCAGTTCCACTAGTAATTCGGACTATCATATTATCATAAAAATTATCAACTGCACTTGCAGGAGTTGAACCACTATCTGCTAAAGGAATTGTATTTGCTCCGCCACCAGCTCTTGCTGTACCAGCATTTGTTTTATATCCAGTACCACCAGCTGTAACTTTAATATATTCTAAAGCACCATCGACTGCTGCATCCTCTACAGTTTTTTGTGTGGTATTATTATTTGCTGGAGATTTCACAGGCAACCAATCAGTAGTAACATATTTTAACACATCTGCCTGTAATACTTCAAACATATATTTCCATCTATAACCATCAGAAGTAGGAATTATACCAGTACCAGAACCAGTTGGTTTAATTGTTGATTGAGCACCATTACCATTGCTTATACATTTATATACTCTAAAATCTTCAGTAAAAACATAAAATGGTTTTTCTAATGTACTTGTAGCAGAATTATTATTATCAATAATATCATTTCTGGTATGAGAATATTCACGATATACAGTTCCAGATTCCCAATCGTACCTAGCAATTACATGAGAAACACTAGAAGATGGTATTTTTTTCAAAGCTAAAAGATCATTCCAATGTATTCCCGGCGATACACTGGTATCATCAGGAGTAGGAACAGCAGTATCACTAGGACTAGTTTGACTATATTCCCCCAAACTTGCACCATTCCATGCGTCATTTTTACCGATTGCTACATAAATATTATTAGTTATAAAACTAGAAATAAAATTATCAGCTTGGTATTTTCTAAAACTATTATTGATTATTGCACTCATATTCTAATTCCTTTAATATTGTTTGTTACTTGTTTTATATTTATAAGACTTTTTAGAGAAATTTAAATTTAATTTATCCAATTTGGGTGAATGGTAAAGATGTACTCTCTGTACCACTATTATATTGAACTACCATAGAATCTACAACTTTTTTTGTTTTTAACCCAGCAAAAAGCACAAACTCAACAATCTCACGTTCACTATAAGTTTCTACTGAATTACCAGTTGTTATCTGTCTAACTGCTGTAGCTGTTGCATTTGAGCCACCACCACCAGTTATAGTCACTGTAGGGTGATATTCATATCCAGAACCAATATCGTCAATAGTAATTGAGGTCACTACTCCATCTGTTGATGTAGTAGTAGCTGTTGCATTTGTTCCAGATACAGGTGCAGCTGATATAGTTATGGTTACTGGATTAGTATATCCAGAACCACCTGAAAGTATATCAACACCCGTAACACTACCAGTACCATCAATTATAGTTTTAATAATTGCTCCAGAACCACTACCACTAAGAGTTAATAATGGTGCGGAAATATATCCCGAACCAGCATCTGTAATGGTAACATCAGTAATAACACCATCTGAAATAATAGCAGTAGCCAAAGCACCTGAACCACTATCCAGCCCGTTACTTGATTTTGTAATAGTAACAGTAGGAGCAGAAGTATAACCAGAACCACCATTAGTTACAATAATTTTACCAACACCTTTTACTGTATCTAGTGCTTGACTAAATCCACCTTGAGTATTAAATTTTTGTCTATCAATTGTTCTTCTTAATGGGCCAAGACGTAATTGAGTAGTACCATTCGGGTCTTGAAATACCATACCAAAATCATCTGTTTCATTATTATTTAAATCAGTTACTAATCCATCATCTTGATGTCTAGTTGGATTAGTGATAGTAAATAAATAATCCTCAAAACCACCCAATGTTGAAAGTTTTTGAACACCCAAGTCTTGTTCGTATGTTTGACATTTAGTTGGAAGAATATAAAAAGTTTCTTGAGTAACAAGATTATAATCTTCACGCTGCAATGGAAAATCACCTGAAACATTATTATCTGTAATAAGACCAAAATTTGTTGGAGATGGTATTCCAGTAGTGAATGGAAAACTCCCGTCACCAACAAAACCAGTTGAAGCAGGTATTGGTATTCCAGCTGGTTCTATAATTAAACCAGAATTTTCTTCTGTAGTAACAGCCTCACCTAAAGTAGCAGTTTGATAATCTTCGTTTGGATTAGGTTCTAAAGCTACTGATTCAGTTATGAATCTGTAATCTTCTACGTTTGGTGTCAATTCTATAAAACCATAATCATCACCAGTAATATCTTTTCTTTGATCCTGTTCATCATCACAAGTTTCTAATCTTAAATCTAATATACGTCCAACTGGAATCAATGCCGGTTCTATTGTTCCATCGTGAAAAACAATAGTATATCTATCTCTCTGTACTACATTAACAATACTTAAAGGAAAACTTATATTAGATACTAATTGAAAATTTCCAAATAGTGCTAGACCTGCTGGATGAGCAACCCTCTTAACAATTTCTCTCCACCTATTGATTGACTCGCCAGATGTTATAACATAAGAAAAAAGTTGATAATAAAAACTATCTTGTAAATGTTTATCCGAACTTAAAAATCCATCATTGTTAACAAACTTCTCTCCGCCCTCACTAGAGTACCCTCCAATAGTAGTTGTACCAGTTGCAGTACTATCACCCAAATTAGTAAAGTCTAATGTTGGAGCTGTCAAATATCCAAATCCATTACTAATTATATTTAATGATTTTACTCCACCAATATTAGAATTTGTTAAGGTAAAAGCAATAACTGCATTTGTACCTGAACCACCCGATACAACTGGAAGTCCAGTATAACCTCTACCAGAATTTTCTATATTTAATTGAATTATAGTTCCACTAGCATCAACCTCTGATACAACTAGACTTGCCGACCTACCATCAATTGCTAATTTATTAGTATTATCAATGGTTAGTTTATCACCCATCTTATATCCTGTACCACCACTTGTAATAACAACCTCTTTCAAAGAGCCAGTGTATACTTCGGAAATTCTAGCAAATCCACCAGAGCCAGTATTACTAGTAATAGGGATAGCATCACCAACACTATATGAAGTGCCAGGATTTGTTATAGTTGTATCTATAATCATATTTCCAGAACGAAAACTACTTACCCCGTCCGAGATTATTTCATTTTGCCAGAATGTTCCAAGTACTTCAGAAAGAAACATAGTAGAGACAGTAAACTGTCCAATGTTTTCTTTGGTAATAGATTCTACTATAGCCGTAGCACCAGACTCTTGACCTGTAATTCTCTTTCCAATTAATTCATATACACCATCATTAACAGTATTATCTAAGACTCTAATAATTTTATCTTTAGAATATTTTCCATCTGATACTCTAAGAATATCTTCTCTTGGAAAATAAAAAGTAATCTCTTGTTTATATAATAACCTAAAAAGAAATTGAAAAGATTTTTCACTACCTTTAGTTCTATAAAAATCTCTAAGATGTTTTAGAACAAATGGTTTATTTGCATTTGCAAATACAGCCTCTGGAATATCCTCACCAAATTGTTTCTTGAAGTACTGTAGGAAATCATCGACAGTCTTATCTACATTAGCATAGTTATCAAGACTACCTATAATTTCATATGGCTTACCTTCTTGCTCCATGTACTCATAATATGCTTCCATAAAATCAACAAATAATTGATGATCTTCTTTTACAAAAGCAGGGAGTTGTCCTTCTACCTTTGCACTTATCCTTTCGTGAAACTTAGGATGTATTGGATGATTTGGATTTACAGTTGTCATATTAAATTATTGTTTCTGCTACCATATTGATAGTAATTGATGATGATTCATTTGCATCATATGTAATAATCTGTTCTCTTAACGGAGTAATATCACTATTGTTTAACTCAGGCGTAACATTAAATCGTATACTAGAAGAACCATCAGTAATCACTACTGGTCTTAAACTACCTAATTGTATTTTACCAGTAGTATAATCAATTGTTCCCTGATTGGTAGAACCATCAGGTTGTATCAGATATTCTTTAGGAGTATCAACAACACCACTAGTAGTCTTTGCAGCCTTAATGTTTCCAATTAAATCGTCAACTAATGAATATGTATTTCCATCAGTTCCAGTAAATGATGTTGAAGTAACACTACCCTTCTCTATTGCATTAGTAAAATATAAAGTATATGTTTGTGGAACATTTAAAGTTTCTGGAGCTATTCTTTGTTGATACTTGATAAGTGTCTTATTGTTTCTTATAGAATTATTTGTATTATCAATATCTTGTACTAATTGTGAATGGCGAAACTTCTGGTCAAATTTTTCAAGATTAGTTTGTAAATAATTTTCAATAGAACTATTAATATTAATTTTCAAAGTATCTTCATCTGTCAGATTAGTAATAGGATCATAATTTATTGTACTATCAATAATAAGATAAATGAAAACAGGATTAACTATAATAGGTTCAACTGTAACAACATTAACCTTTTTTAAAATAGAATTCTTAATAGAATTTTTTGTTGTTTCACTGAGAACATTATTCCCCGTTAATTTAACAGCAATAAATACTCTTCCATATTGTACTGGGTTAGCATCTTCACCACCGTAAACTGTTACTGATTCTATATCAGGACGCTCTTGTAAAAGGATTGCTTTATAATCATATTTAGTTGTAGCTCTATTTTGTGTTTGATAAAGTTTTGGTGCTTGGAATTTTAAAGATTCTATACCCTGTGCATCTGCACCACCAGTAGCACTCTCATTCGTTGTCAAAGTATATTGTGATGATGACAATTGAGCAACACTACCAACAGCTGTAAATGTTGAAGCAAAATTTCCACCAGTACCATTAGTCACAATGTACTCAATAAAAACAACATTACCATCTGATAGTTGTCTACCAACAGCACCATCACCAAATGTTATTTCATATTTTCCACCTTCTACTTCTTGAAGAAAATAAACTCTATCAGTTCCTTTAATAGTAGTTACATCAATAGCATTACCATCAGCAAATGTAAAAACTTCTGAATCAGTAGAAGATTTTTGAACATTAACTGTAATAGTTGATATATCTATACTTGGATTAGGTAGAACAAATCTTTGTGTATCATCTGCACCAACAACCGAATATGCTTTATTTAAAATTCTTCCTTCAATAATTTCTAATCCCGTAACTGAATATGTTCCAGTAGATGACCGCGGAATAGTTGTTGTTTTATTTGTTGCATAGGTATAAGCAACACCATCAATACTTGAAGTAAACTTAGTATTTTTAGCAATCGTTAATGATACAGGAGAACCAGTAGGAGTGAAAGTAATATTTAACTTAGCTCGTGATGCTTTTCTTGAGGTTGGATGTACGTTGAGATGTTTTGCGTGAGATACAACCGACTCTCTCAATGATGATGAATCTAAAAACATTTCGTTACCAAGCATATTTGCATAGTAACCCATGTAATGAGTATTGTAAGCTAGAAGGTCAACCAGTACAGCCATACCACTACCTTCAAAATCATAATCCTGAAATTTATCTTGGCCTTTTAAAAA
>Ga0209425_10004179_pt1 | contig 14884 bp, 19 predicted proteins | sample COG_05_FD_184749 | JGI IMG/M metagenome (GOLD analysis project Ga0209425, IMG submission 184749) | Pelagic Microbial community sample from North Sea - COGITO 998_met_05 (SPAdes) (version 2) | ecosystem: Environmental > Aquatic > Marine > Neritic zone/Coastal water | place: Helgoland, sampling... | reverse complement strand
TAATTTTTGTCTATTCAGCTCGAAGTGCGGAAAGTTTTATAGAAATAGTAAAAAATTACTCTCTTTATCCATTAATGACAGGCTCTGAAGTTATGTGTATAAGTAAAAAAGTTGCAGATATTTTTACTATTAATAATTGGAAAAAAGTTAAAATTTTTGATCCAGGAGATGAATTACTGCAACTAGAGGAAAAAAATTAATGAATGTATTAGAAAATTTTAAAAACTTATTTGTAGATGTGTGGAATGAAGGTGTATCTGGAATTAATATTTCAGAAATAATTATAGCTTTATTTATTTTTATTTTTTTTCTTTTCTTACGGGGCGTGTTTTCAAAATTTGTTGTTAAGAGATTAGAAAAATATGTATCTAAAACTACAAACAAATTTGATAATTCTTTAGTTTTTTCAATGGAAGGCCCTGCTAAGTTTTTTCCAATAGTTTTAGGTTTTTTCGTTTCAACAAGCTATTTATCAGGAGAACATAACGCTATAGAATTAACTAACAGATCTTTAATAACTATATTAATTTTTTGGACTTTTCATCAAGTCATCGGTCCTTTGTCTGTCGTCATTAAATCGGTAGGGGGTCTACTTTCAAGAGATTTAATAAATTGGATTATAAAAGCTATTAAAGTTTTAATTTTAATTTTAGGTGCAGCAGCGGTTTTAGAACTTTGGGGAATAAAAATTGGACCAATTATAGCAGGTTTAGGTTTATTTGGTGTGGCTGTTGCTTTAGGAGCACAAGATTTATTTAAAAACTTAATTTCAGGAATTTTAGTCTTAGTTGAAAGAAGATTTCAAGTAGGTGATTGGATATTCGTTGAGGGAGTAATTGAAGGAACAGTAGAGAGCATAGGTTTTAGATCTACGGTAGTTAGAAGATTTGATAAATCATTAGCGACTATTCCAAATTTTCAATTTGCTGAAAATGCAGTGATAAATAATTCGCAAACTACGAATAGAAGAATTAATTGGATGATTGGACTAGAATATCGAACTACTAGTGAGCAATTAGAAAATATAAAAGATCAAATTGAAAAATATATAAAAAATAATAACGATTTTTCTAAAACTGAAAACACAATGCTTTCAGTAAAGATAGATCAGTTTGCTGCTAGCTCAATTGATATAAGGTTGATTTGTTTTACAAAAACTAAACAATTTCAAGAATGGCTTAATGTTAAAGACGCTCTAGCTTTAGAAATAAAAAATATTGTTGAAAAAAATAAAGCCTCTTTCGCTTTTCCAAGCACATCAATTTATGTAGAGAAAAATTAATGAAGTCATTATTTATACTTTTTGACAATATAGTTGGACTTTATATTTGGATTTTAATTATTAACGCAATATTTACTTGGTTAGTAGCATTTAATGTTTTGAATACTAGTAATAGATTTGTTTATTCTATTCTTGATGTTTCTTATAAATTAACTGATCCACCTCTTAATTATATTAGACGTTTTCTTCCTAATCTAGGTTCAATTGATATCTCACCAATTGTATTAATTTTAGGACTAATGTTTTTAAGAAATTTAATTTTTGAAATGTTTGCACCTTCATTATTTAAATTATGATTATAGACGGAAAAAAAGAAGCAGCAGTTTTAAGAAATGAAATAAAGAAAGAAATTGAGTCAATTAAATTAAAAACAAATAAAGTTCCTGGGTTAACTGTAATTTTAATTGGTGATTTTGCACCTAGCCAAATATACGTAAGAAATAAAGAAAAAAATGCAAAAGAAGTAGGAATTAATTCTGAAATTGTAAATTATCCAAAAGAAGTTTCAGAACAAGAGGTTCTAAAAAAAATTAAAGAACTTAATGATAACGATTCTGTATCAGGAATATTGGTTCAACTACCGCTTCCACCTCAAATAAATAAAGAAAAAATTATTAATGCTATTAGCCCCTCAAAAGATGTTGATGGTTTTCACCCTATTAATGTCGGGAATCTCTCTTCAGGATATAATGCGATAGTTCCTTGTACACCATTAGGATGTTTATTCTTGATAAAAAAAACTGAACCAAATTTATCTGGAAAACATGCAGTTATAATTGGAAGATCGAATTTAAATGGTAAACCAATGGCACAACTACTTTTAAAAGAGAATTGTACAGTCACTATTGTTCACTCAAAGACAAAAGACCTAAAAACTGAATGCCTTAAGGCAGATATTCTTGTTGTTGCAGTAGGTGTAGCTAACTTAGTAAAAAGTGATTGGATTAAAAAAGATGTAATCGTTATTGATGTAGGCATTAACAAAGTAGGAGATAAAATAGTTGGTGATGTAGAGTTTGATACTGTTAAGGAAAAAGCTAAAGCTATTACACCTGTACCAGGTGGAGTTGGCCCAATGACAATTGCTTGTTTGTTAAAAAATACCTTAGAATGTTTTAAAGATCGTTAGATTTATCGTTATCTACTTTTAAATACTTACTTCTTCTAAATCTTATTACTACAGTAGCAAGAGAGACAATTAAAATTGCACTTGCTAAATAAATCAAATTTGTTGGATCAGATTCCTTATCTTGTAAAATAATGTATCGAGATAGCGCAGTAATTGCGATTACTAGAGGATATATAACTCTAACAGCTCTAGACTCCCAATAAGATCTAACTAAGCCAATTACCTCAATATATATAAACATTAAAAGCAAATCAGCCAAAGTAACAGTTTGCACTTCATACATTTTTATAATTTCTAAAAGAAATGCTACGATTGTGGATATTAGAACAATTACTACTGCTACTAATTGGATATTTCGAATCGCTGCGTTCATTAAAGAAACAATATCAGAGATTTATGATTTGTTTAACTGTTTTGAATGGTGTTTGATAAAATTCTCAATTTTTGATTTGTTAAATGTTTTATTTTCTTCAAAAGAAACTTTTTTTAGAGAATAAGCTTTGTTTTTAGTTCTTCTCGATAAAATGGTAATGTTACCTTTATATAATCCCAGAACAACATCACCTGTCACTTGTTTTCTTTTTTTATCAATAATTTTTTGAAGCTTAATTCTTTTTTTAGAAAACCAATAGCCATTATAAACAAGTTCAGCATATGCTGGCATAATTCTTTCTTTTGCATGAGCCGTTTTTTTATCAAGCGTTACAGACTCTATTGCTCTATGAGCAGAATATAAAATAGTTCCGCCTGGTGTTTCGTATACACCTCTAGATTTTATTCCAATAAACCTATTTTCAACAAGATCAACTCTTCCGATTCCATTTTTACCAGCCACATTATTTAATTTATCAAGTAACTTTTCAGGACTTAATTTTTTTCTATTAATAGATACTGGATCACCATTTTTAAAACTTATAGTAACTTTAGTTGTTTTATTAGGTGCTTTTTCTGGAGACACGGTTCTTTGAAAAATAAATTCTGGAGCGGAATTTTTTGGATGTTCTAAAACTTTTCCTTCGGTAGAGGTATGAAAAATATTATCATCGATTGAAAAGGGCGGCGCTCCTTTTTTATCTTTTGGAATTTGAATATTATTTTTCTTAGCATATTTTATTAAATCTGTTCTAGACTGTAATTTCCATTCTCTCCAAGGAGCAATAATTTTTATTTTTTTTCCAAAATAAGCGTAACCTAATTCAAATCTTACTTGATCATTGCCTTTACCAGTTGCACCGTGTGAAACAGCGTAAGCCCCATATTTCTTTGCAATTTCAATTTGTCTTTTGGCTATGAGAGGTCTAGCAATTGATGTTCCCAATAAATACACACCCTCATAAACTGCGTGAGCTCTAATCATTGGAAATATATAATCTTTGACAAATGTATTTTTTAAATTCTCTATAATAATTTTTTTAACACCTAATCTTTTTGCATTTCTAATTATTTTTTTCTCATCCATATCTTGACCAATATCTGATGTATAGGCAATTATTTCTGCTTTATAGTTTTCTTGAAGCCATCTTAAGATTATGGAGGTGTCTAATCCTCCTGAGTACGCTAAAACAATTTTTTTCATTTAACCACAAGTTTTTTTTGCTGTATTATAAGCTTTAGTAAAACCCATCATTGAATAGTGATCAGTTGTTTCTGCACCTTTGGTAGTTCGAGCTTTAACGATCACATTTGTGGCTTTTTTCATTAATTTAATAAATCCCTTTTCTTCTTGGTCATCTAACAACCATGCAAAACTTTTTTGTGAAAAGAAAGAATATTTTTTTTTCCCAGAGCTCGCTGTAACTGTTGAAGATTTATAATCATGTCCACTGGTTATACTCACTTCATCTTTAATATCTTCTGACGGTCTAAAGGTTACAAATAACTTTGATTTATCTCTTTTAATTGCTGCTGGAGCTCTTTTAGTAGGAATAGTCTGAGCAAAACAAATTTTACCTTTATCAGTTTCAGCTGTAAAACTTTCCCAATTTTTATATTTTCCAGTCGATCTCGGTGTACTAGCGAATACATTTAATGATAATACAGTAAGTACAGTAGTAACTATAATTTTTTTTAATAACATTAATTTATTTTTATACTAAAAATGATCTATTTCAATGGGTTCGATTAAGGAGAAGGATTGGGATTGTTATTATGTATTAAATTAATCTTTTCTACTATTTCATCTGTTAATTTTATATCAATAGATTCTACATTTTCTTTAAGTTGATCCATAGTTGTTGCTCCAATAATATTACTGGTTACAAATGGTCTAGAATTTACAAATGATTGAGCTAGTTGAACCATTGTCATATTGTTATCTTTAGCAAGCTCATAATATTCATCGTAAGCTTTCATCGCTAAAGGATTTAAGTGTCTTTCCCAACCTTTAAAAAGTGACATTCTAGAATTTTTTGGCATTTGATTGTTTCTATACTTACCAGACAATCCCCCAGCTGCTAGAGGATAATACACGAGTAACCCGCATTTTTCTCTTAATGAAATTTCAGACATACCTATCTCATAAGTTCTATTAACTAAGTTGTAAGGATTTTGAATTGACATCATTCTTGGCAAATTTCTACTTTTTGATATTTCTATATATTTTGATAAGCCAAAAGGTGTTTCATTAGACATTCCAATGTGCCTGATTTTTCCATCTTTGATAAATTTTTCTAGAGCTTGAAGAATACTTTCAAAACTGTTCCAGCCTCCCTCATTATCATCAGCTGAATATTCTCGTTTACCAAAATAATTAGTAGAACGTTCTGGCCAATGTAATTGATATAAGTCTATATAGTCAGTTTTTAACCTCTTTAAACTTCCGTTAATCGCTTCTTCAATTTTTTTTTCGTCAAAGCTATTTTCTCCACCTCTAATCCAGTCACAACCAGGCCCAGCTATTTTTGAAGCTAAAATAATTTTTTCTCTATTTTTTCTTAACTTGAACCAATTACCAATCATTTCTTCTGTTTTGCCGTAAGACTCTGCGGTTGGTGGTACAGAGTAAATTTCTGCTGTATCAAAAAAATTTATACCTTTGTTAACTGAATAATCCATTTGTTCAAAAGCATCTTTTTCAGAATTTTGAGTTCCCCAGGTCATAGTACCTAGACAAATCAAACTGACATCTAAATTTGTAATACCTAATTTTTTATATTTCATAGATTTTATTATTAATTTAAGCTTTTTAGGTCAATTTTTGCCTATTGAAAAGTTTTTAAAAAAACTTATATTTAATATATGGAATTTAATAAACAGACAACGACATCTCGTTCTTCAGCCTCAGAAGCTATAATTGATCAAGGCTTAAGAGCTTATATGCTAAAAGTTTATAACTATATGGCGTCAGGTGTTTTATTAACTGGTTTAATAGCACTAGCATTCTTTAAAATGGCAATTGTAACATCAAGCACAGGTGAAATTATTGGATTAACAAGTTTTGGAAATTCAATTTACGCCTCAGGATTAAAATGGGTTATTATGTTGGCTCCGCTAGCAGTAGTTTTTTATATGAGTTTTGGAATTGCGAAGATGTCCGCAGCAAAAGCACAAACAACTTTCTGGGTTTTTGCAGCTCTGATGGGCGCGTCTCTTTCCTCAATTTTTTTGATATATACAGGCGCAAGTATAACTAGAGTTTTCTTTATTACTTCTGGAACTTTTGGAGCAATGAGTATTTATGGTTACACAACTAAAAGAGACTTAACTAAGTTGGGTTCTTTTTTAATGATGGGTTTATTTGGAATTATAATTGCATCTTTAGTTAATATTTTTATGAAATCTACAATGATGTATTTTGTGATTTCAATCCTAGGAGTTTTAATTTTTGTTGGTCTTACTGCTTATGATACTCAAAAAATTAAAAATATGTATATGGCTAGCGACAGCGGTGAATTAATGGGTAAGAAGGCAGTAATGGGTGCTTTAACTCTTTACTTAGACTTTATTAATTTATTTATAATGTTGCTAAGACTTTTCGGTCAAAGAAGATAATTATTTAATTAATCTTAGTTTATTCCAGCTTGTTTTATGAATTAATTGATTAAGGCTTTCTGATTTTTTTATAATATTTCCATTTTTATCTTTGATTAAATATTTTTCATTATAATAATTAGGTTTTAAATTTTTTAAAATTCTTAAAAAAGGCTTGTCGGAAGCTCGTTGATAAACATCAAATGAAACCTCCCTAATCCCCAATGATAAAGAATAATCTTTCCATGAGCCATTGGAGACCATTTGCGCATACAAATTTAAAATACATTGAAGTTCTTTTTTAACAAAAAATTTTTCTTTGTCCTTTTTTTGAAATTCGTTGTTTACTACTAATCTAATATTTTTCAAATTTTATACCTATTAATTAATGGTAGTTGCAAAGCGGTAAAAATAAAAGTAATAGGAAGCATACCCCAAACTTTAAAATTTACCCAAGTTGTTTCTGGCTGTGTTCTCCAAACAAATTCATTTAAAATTGCTAAAAAAATAAAAAAATAAGCCCACCTAAAGTTTAATTTGTTCCAGCCAGTTTCACTTAATTGAAATGCAGTTTGTAAAAAAAATTTTAAAAAATTTTTATCAAAGAAAATTTTGCTTATTATTAAAATACCTGCAAAAATAATATTAACTATGGTAGGTTTCATATATAAGAAAATTGGGTTATCAAAGTATAAAGTTAACCCACCAAAGAGTGAAACAACAATTCCGCCAATTAGCGGAACGTAAGGAATTTTCTTTTCAACAAAATACATAATTACTACAGCGATTATAGTTGCTATAATAAGAGGAGGAATTGCAATAATTAGATTGTTCCCACTTTTGTAATAAATTGTAAAAAAAATTAATAGGGGGCCAAAATCAGTAATGAATTTTAAAAAAGACTTATTCACATACAAGTATTAGCATATTATAATATTTTAATAAATTAGATATTGATTTTCAGATAAAAATTATTAACTATTAAGTATGCTTAAAAATAATAACGCAAAGTTCTCTATAGGCGAAGTAGTTAAACATCGTCATTTTGATTTTAGAGGTGTAATCTATGATGTTGATTTCGAATTTAATAATTCTGAGGAATGGTATCAATCAATACCTAAGGACGTCAGACCTAGAAAAGATCAGCCTTTTTATCACTTATTGGCAGAGAGTAACGATGTAACTTATGAAGCTTATGTTTCAGAACAAAATTTATTACTGGATAGGTCAAAGGAACCAGTCAAGCATCCTTTAATAGAAGAAATTTTTACAGGCAAAAAAGGCGCAAGTTATTTTAAGCTATCTAATTAATTTTAAGTAAGCCTGCCTCAAATTCAACATTTTTTACTCAAATCTATGACATAGATTTTTGTTATATTTAATAGTACTTGCCTGATTGGGAATTAACTTATACTTCCTTACTTCCTCCCAATTCTCAATTAGGCTTAATTAATCTCTTCCAAAAAAAAAAATATTATAGTAATCAACGATAATGTTTAATTTACTTAGTTCTAGCAATATATTTTATTGGATTGGAAAATTAATTAGTTTTATCAATTCTATATTTTTTATTTTACTATTAATTGCACTTTCATTTGCATTAATTTTTTCTCCACCAGATTATTTGCAGGGTGACAGTGTGAGAATAATGTATGTTCATGTACCATCAGCGTGGATTGGTTTAGCTTCTTTTACCTGCATAGCTTTATTATCAATCACTAATTTTATCTTTAAAATTAAAAACTTAACACTAGTAACTAAAAGTATCGCACCTTTAGGACTAATGTTTACTTGTTTAGCAATTGTTACTGGTTCATTATGGGGGCAGCCTACCTGGGGCACTTGGTGGGCGTGGGACGCTAGATTAACATCAATGATCATACTTGCTTTATTCTATTTGGGTTTCATTTTTTCCCACAAATTTATATTACAGGAAGAAAAAGCTAATAAAATTTCAAGTATAATTGTAATAATAGGTCTAATTAATATACCTATAATCAAGTACTCAGTTGATTGGTGGAACACCCTTCATCAACCTGCAAGTATAAAATTAACAGGAACAAGCACTATACATTCATCAATGTTAATACCATTATTACTTATGTTTTTTGTAATGTTGATGTATTGTGCGCTAATTTTTCTAATGAAATACAAGACAGAAATCATTAGAATAAAGAAAAAAAACTTAAAAAGGTTATGATTCAAAATTTATTATCTATGAACGGTTATGGTTTATTTGTATGGGCATCATTCTCAATTACTATTTTTTCATGCGCGTTTGTTTTTTATAAAACTAAAAAAACACTTAAAAAATATGAAAGAGAATTTGCAAAAGAAATCAATGAGCTTTCAACTGAAAAAAAAGAATTAGTTTTAGGAAACTCAAAAATAGCTTCTCAGGTTTTGTCCTCTTATAGCAAAACAATCTAAAGCAGTGAATGCTTCAAAAAAAAGTTAAAAAAAGAGCATCACTCTTAATAGTCCTTTTATTAATTTCGGGTCTAGCTATTCTTTTTGTAATACGATCTTTAGATAAAAATATTTTATATTTTAAGTCACCAACTGATATAAAAGTAAGTCAAGATATAAATTTTAATAAAAAAATAAGAGTTGGTGGAATGGTTAAAAAAAACTCGTTATTTATTAGTGAAGAAGAGATAAAATTTACAATAACTGATTTTAAAAATGAATTACAAATTAGTTATAGAGGCGCAGTTCCTAATTTATTTTCAGAAGAAAAAGGTGTTGTTGCAGAGGGAAAATTACTAGATAAAAACTTTTTTATTGCTGACAGAATTTTAGCTAAACATGATGAAAGTTATATGCCGCCAGAATTAAAAGATATAATGAAAAAAAATGTTAAGTAACTTTGGAAATTTATTATTATTCTTAAATATTATATTAGGTTTTACCTTAATTTACTCTGCTTTTAGATGTTTAAAATTAACTGAAAGTATAATCCCTAAAAAAATTTATCAAATAAGCGCCCTTCAAAGCACTTTAATAATTATTTGTTTTTTTACGTTAATTGCAGCGTTTATTGTGTCAGATTTCTCTTTAATAACTGTTTATCAAAACTCGCATACTTTAAAACCTACATTTTACAAAATTGCTGGAACGTGGGGAAATCATGAAGGTAGCTTATTATTATGGGTTGTTATTCTTATAATATTTTCTTTTTTATTTTTAATTTTTACCAGAGAACATCCTAAACAGTTTAGAATAATCACATTAATAATACAAAATATTTTAATAATTGGTTTTTTATTTTTTATTTTGTTTAATTCAAATCCTTTTAGCATTCTGTCACCAATTTCAAAAGAAGGATTGGGATTAAATCCCATTTTGCAAGACCCAGCATTAGCAATTCACCCACCTTTGCTTTATATAGGGTTTGTTGGTTCATCCATATATTTTTCGGCAGCGATGGCTTCGTTAATAACAAATTATTCTCAAAATTCATTTGCCCAATCAATTAAAAATTGGGTTTTAATATCTTGGAGCTTCCAATCACTTGGAATCCTAGTTGGTTCTATATGGGCATATTATGAATTGGGCTGGGGAGGCTTTTGGTTTTGGGATCCTGTAGAAAATGTGTCTTTACTACCTTGGTTTGCAATGACAGCACTTTTTCATTCTTTAATAGTTTTTGAAAAAAGAGGTTTATTTTATTTTTGGGTTATCACTTTATGTTTATTGACTTTTATCTTAAGCGTTACAGGAACATTTCTTGTGAGATCAGGAATTTTAAATTCAGTTCATACTTTTGCTAGTGATCCTGCGAGAGGAATTTATATTTTATTATTTTTATGTTTAATGATTTTTTCATCTATTTATTTGTTATTTAAAAAATATAAAAAGAAAGATTATGATTTAAATCCAAATAGTAAAGAAACATTTATCCTAGTAAATAATTGGTTTATGATGTTTTATTTAATAACTATTCTTTTGGGAACAATATACCCCATATTCACTGATGTCCTAACAAAGAATAAAATTTCAGTTGGGCCACCCTTTTACAATATAGTGATATTACCCTTTGTAACAATATTTCTTTTGTTTATGGCAATTGCACCAAAGGTAAAATGGATTAAAGCAAGATTTGAAAATTTAAAAAATTACATATTTATTCTAGCGGGATCTTTATTAATAAATTTTTTAATAATTTTTTTATTTAAAAGCTATAGCATTCTATCTAATTTAATTATTATATCGGCACTTTTTTTGATCATCTCATCCTCATTTGATGCGATTAAATCTTATAGAGACAAAAAAATTGATTTTGCTCAAATAGTTTCTCATGCTTCTTTTGGATTTCTAGTACTTTTTATTGGTTTAAATGATAATTTTTCAATAGAAAAAGATTATAATATCAAATTAGGAGAGATAAAAAACTTTGATAATTACACTTTAAAATTACAAAATTTAGAATTAAAAAATTTTCCTAACTATAAAACTGTAATTGGTGAATTAGAAATAAGCAACAAAGAGACAAGTATAAAGGATATTTTGAAGCCCGAAATTAGAATATATGAAAATCCTAAAACTTTAACTTATGAGGCTGCAATTAAAACCAATATTTTAAAAGATTACTATATAACAATGAGTAATATCGATAGATCTGACTATTACAATATTAAATTTCAAAAAAAACCATTAATGATTTGGATATGGATTTCTACAATTATGATCGTTTTTGGAGGACTAATAAGATTATTCAAAAATGCAAAGAATAATTAAAATAATAGTTCCTGCAATAATCCTTTTTATAATGGGAGTATTTTTTATCAGTTTAAACAAAGATGTGAATTATAGAACAAATTCTTTAATTGGAAAAAAAATTCCCAATATAAGTCTTGAATATTTTAATGAAAATAAATTTTATCAAAAAGATATTTTTAAAAAAAGTAATTATACGTTAATTAATTTTTGGGCATCGTGGTGTGCACCATGTAGAGCAGAGCATCCGTTTCTAATTAAACTTTCTAAAGAAAAAAATTTGAAACTATTGGGTATAAATTTCAAAGATAAAAAAAAGCAAGCAAAGATATTTTTAGATAATTTTGGTAACCCATATGATTTTTTAGCTAAAGATGAGCAAGGTAAACATTCAATAATTTTTGGTACTTATGGTATACCTGAAAGCATTCTAGTGAATAAAAATCTAATAATCTTAAAAAAATTTGTAGGACCATTGTCTACTAATGATTTCAATTCAATCATAGAAATTATTAATTAATTATGAAATTTATATTAGTTTTAATTACGGTACTTTTTAATTTTAGTCTACTTTGTGGAACTGAAAAAACAATAGATCAAAACACTATTCATAAAAACCTACGTTGTCTAGTGTGCCAAGGACAATCTATTGCAGATTCCAATTCTGACTTTGCCCAAACAGTAAAGTTAGTGATTAAAGATTTAATCAAAGAAGGAAAAACCGAAGAAGAAATTTATTCATTTATGGCAGATAAATATGGAGAATGGATTGTATTTAAACCTCAACTTAATCAACACAATTTCTTGTTATGGTTTTTGCCCTATTTAGCCCTTATCCTGGGGGGAGTTATTATCTTCTTGATAATAAAAAGAAAAAGAAATTTATAAAGGTCACTGTACAAGTTAACCATTTAGTTGTATTTTTTAAATATGAAATTCAAAGCTCTAATAACAATATTGATTATATTTTGGACTAATAACTTGGTCTTAGCTAACGAAGGTGATAGTGAAATTTCATTTTATACAGGCACTTTTGATTTAATCGATAAAGAAGGTGATGATAAAACATCTTTGTTTGGTATAGAGCATAAAAATCCAAATTTGTTCAGAGATACTTTTTTTGGAAAATTTAAACCTGTAACTGGTGCTTTTATGACAGGGAATAGTTCATTATATTTATACACTGGAGTTGAAGGTCAATATGGATTAGGTCCTTTAAAGATTCTACCAAGTTTTGCTCCAGGGTATTATGAAAAAGGAGGAGGAAAAGATCTTGGAAGTGTTTTAGAATTTAAAAGTGAAATAAAAGTAGGACTAGATATTTTTGAAAACTCAAAATTAAGCTATAGCTATAGTCATATCTCTAATAGTGATTGGGGAGATACAAATCCAGGAACAGACAATCAACAAATAACTTTCTCTAAAAATTTTTAAATGTAATGAGTTTAAATGATTGTTACAATTTTGAAGATTTTAGAAAATTAGCAAAAAAAAATTTACCAGCTCCAATCTTTCATTATATTGATGGAGGCTCTGATGACGAAACAACACTCAAAAGAAACACAGAATCATTTTTAAAATGTGATTTAGTTCCAAATATTTTAGCTAGTGTGGGAGAACCGGATCTTTCAACAACTGTCTTTGGCCAAAAAATTGATATGCCATTATTTTTATCTCCTGTAGCAATGCAAAGACTTTTTCACCACGAAGGTGACAAGGCTAGTGCAAAAGCTGCAGAAAAATTTGGAACTTTTTACAGTATGTCTACTATGGCAACTTCTTCAATTGAGGAAATATCAAATATATCAGGTGGACCAAAAATGTTCCAAATATATATACATAAAATAAAAGGACTAACTGATAACCTAATTGATAGATGTAAAAGTTCTGGTTTTAAATCAATGTGTCTTACAGTTGATACAGTTACTGCAGGAAATCGTGAAAGAGATCACAGGTGGGGGTTCACAACACCACCTAAGCTAACTTTAAAAAGTATTTTAGGCTTTATGAAACGTCCAAAGTGGACATTTAATTATTTAACGCATGAAAAATTTCAGCTAGCAAATGTAAAAGATTTCACGAAAAAGGGATCAAGTATAGCTAAAGGGGTTATGGATTATATTAATGAGCAATATGATCCTGCGATGAGTTGGAAAGATGCAGAATATTGCATTAAAAGATGGGGCGGTCCATTTGCAATAAAAGGAGTGATGTCAGTGGAAGACGCAAAAAAAGCAGTTGATATTGGAGCATCTGCAATTTTGCTTTCAAATCATGGTGGTAGACAGCTTGATGGTTCAAGGTCTCCATTTGATCAATTACCAGCAATCAAAGATGCGGTTGGTGATAATTTAGAAATAATTCTAGATGGAGGAATAAGAAGGGGTACACACGTTTTAAAAGCTCTTTCTCTAGGGGCAACGGCTTGTAGTTTTGGAAAAGGTTTTTTATTTGCACTAGGCGCAGGTGGTCAAGCGGGTGTTGAACAAATTTTAAAAAGAATGAAAGATGAACTCAGAAGAGATATGATACTCTTAGGCTGCAAAACTGTTAAAGAACTCAATAAAACTAAAATTGCATACCGGTAATGCAATAAAAAAATTTGTAGGAAATATAAACAAAATTATAATAATATAATGAAATTAGCAAAAAATTTAGAAAGATTAGGAACCGAGTCAGCATTTAGTATTTTAGCTGAAGCTAAAAAACTTGAAGCTCAAGGCAAAGAAATGATTCATTTAGGTTTAGGGCAACCTGATTTTAAATCACCAAAACATGTAGTTGAAGCAGCCAAAAAAGCAATTGATGAGGGTCATCACGGATATGTTTTAGCTAATGGAATTTTAGAATGTAGAGAGGCTGTATCGAGAAAAATTAAATCACTTTACAAAAAAGATATTAGTCCTGAAAGAGTAATGATTATGCCAGGCGGTAAGCCCACAATGTACTTTGCTATTTCAATGATTGGTGAACCAGGTGCAGAAATAATTCACCCTACGCCAGGATTTCCAATTTATGAGTCTATGATTAATTACACAGGTGCAAAGCCCGTCCCATATGATTTGACAGAAGATAAAGATTTAAAGCTTGATCCAGAAAAAATTTTATCACTAATTACAGATAAAACTAGATTACTTGTTTTAATAAATCCAAACAATCCAACTGGAAGTTTTGTTGAAAAATCTTCAATTGATTTTCTTGCAGAGGGATTAAAAAAATATCCCCACGTAGCGATTCTTAGCGATGAAATTTATAGTAGACAGATTTATGATGGAAAAGAAATGCCAACATTTTTTAACTACCCTGATCTTCAAGACAGGTTAATAGTATTAGATGGATGGAGTAAAGCTTATTCAATGACTGGTTGGAGAATGGGTTGGAGTGTATGGCCAGAAAAATTGATACCTCACATCACTAAATTAGCAATAAACAGTTTTTCTTGTGTGAATGCCCCTTCACAATTTGCGGGTATAGCAGCACTAGATGGTCCAGACGACCCTATTCATGAAATGATGAAAAAATTTGATCAAAGAAGAAAACTAATTCACAAAGGACTAAATGATTTACCTGGTGTAACGTGTAGCATGCCCGGAGGCGCATTTTATGCTTTTCCTAATGTAAAAGGAACAGGAATGAATGGCTCAGAATTTTCAAAAAAGTGTATGCATGAGGCCGGTGTAGCAATCGTGCCAGGAACTGCTTTTGGGAAAACATCAATAGATTACGTTAGATTTAGCTTTGCTGCGTCACAGGATAATATTCAAAAAGCCCTAGAAAAAATTGGG
>Ga0209425_10004177_pt1 | contig 14885 bp, 13 predicted proteins | sample COG_05_FD_184749 | JGI IMG/M metagenome (GOLD analysis project Ga0209425, IMG submission 184749) | Pelagic Microbial community sample from North Sea - COGITO 998_met_05 (SPAdes) (version 2) | ecosystem: Environmental > Aquatic > Marine > Neritic zone/Coastal water | place: Helgoland, sampling... | reverse complement strand
GGTTCTTATAATAAAACTGACTTTAACTGGATTAAAGTTCAACTGAGGTGGGTTGATTAACAGGGTAAAGTTCGGATTTAAAATTTTATAAATAAGCCTTATTTCCTCTGGTTCAACCGAATTAATTGCAAACATATCCCAATGAACGGCCACAACCTGCTTTGCATTAATCTCTTCGGCAAACTGGAAGGCTTCTCGAACAGACATATTGCCGATAATTCCACGTCGGCCTCGGAAGAAGTTATGCTCATTAACTGGTAAAAAAGCAGTATGAATTGGGCTTTCTGCGACAAGAGTATCAATAATTTCCTGTTTTACGCACGTGTCTCCAGCAAGATAAATTACTTGGTCAAAATATTTTATTAAATAACCAACACAGGCTAGATTACCATCTTTATCACGAACTATATCCGGGTGCGCAGCTGCTATTGCAAGCAAGCTCAGGTTTTCATCAAGCTCAGTCCAAACTTCGGATGCAAGAATAATGCGGCTTTCATCTATGCCCCATTCAATTAATTTGACATACACTGGTTGAGGGCAAATAAATTTAGCTTGCGGTGAGGCTTTGGCTAATTTTGGAATAGTATGAGGATCACAATGGTCTATATGTTCGTGAGTAATTAAAACCTTATCAGCATCTGTAACACTTTCTGGTAAGAAGGGTATAGGTTGCAGCCTCTCTAAATCTGGTGAATCTAACTCTTGAACTGAGTTAGATAGGTATGGATCAAGATAGATATTGCATTTAGGGAACTGTAACTTGCAACCTGACTGCCCAAGTATCTGTAAAGGTACGCGAGATGTTTTATTCATTTATCTGTCCAGGACGATTATGATAATACTCCCTAACTTTTTTCATGAGAATTAACTCTTTTGACATGGTGTAAAAATAATCTTTGTGTAGCTCATTATCAATTTTTAAGTATTGGAAACAGACAACAAACCTCATAGCTCTAATGTAGAGACAACAGAGTTACCGTATTTATCATTTGCCGCCACCTTCAAACTTTCAATTTGTTCTAAGAGCAGCGTGGTCCAATCAAAAGTAAACACCCAAGACTTCCCAAATTCGAGCTCATCAAAATTATCGTGATAATAACGACCATCTTTGGTTTTGATCGCTAAATATGGCTGAGTACCGAAGACCGCCCCATTTTCCTGATTTACAACCAACTTTGTGACATTGCCTTGGGTTTGCACTTGGCAAGAAAATTTTAGTTTATTTCGAACAACCTCATCTTCAGAATAACAATATTTTTGCATTGCTTCAATTGCATCGCTATTCAACACATTAACGTCGTCAAATTCCTTGGCAATTCTAAAAATCTTCTCATAAGTATCTTCAATATCAATCGACATATCTCTGAAATCATGATTAGTAAAGGATAGTATTGCTTTACCCTCATCTCTAGCTAATTCAAAAGCTTTCCGGATTTCATGCTCAGTTAGTAGCCGAAGCCTGGTTCCAATATTTAAGCACTTAGTTGAATATCGGTTCATACTCCCTGGAGACTGATAATCACTGTATGAAGGATGATACGGCTTCCATGATTTAGGAGCACGGCACCAATCGCCGAAGCGACCATCAACTACATCTGCTTGGACAGAATCCTTATAGTCGTATTGTGCTTGATTAGAATAATCAAAAGGGATCCACTCCTCCATAAACATGCTAGAGTCCCGACGAACTGTATGAAAACCAGCACGATTTACAGTAGGGAACCAATTATTATTGATAACACGACGGGTAATAATTTCATGGAGAACATCCGTAGAATTTGCATAGCTCGTTGCAGCCATGTGGGCTTCTCTTCCAAAAGCAATGGGATGAAAATGCCAGTGAATTTTATCAATCCCACCATGCTCATCAATTTTTTCTTGATAATGGTTAAATATATTTCCGAACCCTATGTCTCGACGTCTTTTATTGCTCGAGAATCCAACATGGTCAATACAATGCCAGTTGTAAACTATTCCTCGCCCATTAGAATCTGAAAATTGATCTCTATATTTCTTAGTCATGATTCTATCGAGCATCTCGTCTACTTTGTCCCAAGTATCGTTATAACCAAGTAAATGGGAGTTGAAAGCTTTAGCAATGTCCTCCTTATTCTTCAAATCCAATTCTAAACATTGCAGTTTTCGTAAGTTTTCTTTAGAAGGTTTAAGCTTTACGCCAAATAACTGACTAATCCTATCAAAAGTAGCCTGAAGTGGTTCATGTAAAGGCCCTTCGGTATCAATACAATAAACAATATATAATTCTTTTGAGCTTTTCATGTATTACCCTTATTTGTTAGGAGGAAGTAGGTCTTGCGAGGACCCCTGCCACTAATCAGTTAGAAAGTACCTTTTTATTTTTATTAGTTACTGAGCCTACGTAAGTAATGATACTGTCGTCGATCGCAATATTTTCTACTATAGCTACCCTAGGGTCAACCAAACAACTTTTATTTATTATCAAATCGCGCTTTAAAAATTTTAATTGCATCATCACTTTTTAGCAGCACTTATAAGATAAAAAAAGCTATTATTGCTGCTAAGGTAATGTAATTGATCGCAAATGGTAAATCTCAATTTATAGTTACGTTACCAATGTTAAGAAACATTTTCATATTCATATTCATAGCAAAGTTGTATCTTTCAAGTCATGTAACTAAATATCGCCGCAAAATACGCAATCTAAAAATATCGTGCCAACATTTTATCTTGTGTAAGTATGTTGGGACTTGGTAAAAAATGAGTTTTAAGCAATTATGATCTTCTTGGTAATATAACTAGCAATTGTCTACCTGCTCTCCGACAACCTGCCAAAACAATCGTTCAGGTGTTTCAGGCTTTTTAATAAAATTGAAGATATATTGATCGTAAATTCCTGAATCTACCATCATTTCACTTTTCCAGTCGATTGCTTCATCAGAATCAACATTAACAGGGTCCTTTTTAAAATGACTGGATGTAGCCTCTATAGCAGATCGCCGAAATGAAGCTTTTAGTTCGTCAGTGGTTATAAGCATCAGTGGCTTCCTGTACAAAACTGCAAAATTTACTGCATAAGAGTAATGAGCAATGACAAGCGAGCTATCGTTTATAAGTCTTGCAGTTTCACCCTGAAGCAACTCTCGACCACCGAAGGCTTCAGAAATTGAATCAAAATTAGATCTTGGATGTGCAGCAATTTTGATTGGCATCCTCAGCTCTTTCTCAAGCTGGTCAAAAAACTTTGTCAGGGATGGGAAGTAGTTCCTTGCAGTTGCAACTCTAGCCGTTTTTGTGAAAAAAGGATCAGTATTGAATGGTAAGTTTTGATCAATAAAAACAGCGTACTTATCATTAAATGGTCCTCTAGGGGGATTTTCTAGAAAAGTATCATAGTCATTTGCATGAATATTCACGACTCTGGTGTTTGCACCAATTAAAGGGTTCGAGAAGTTAGATTTATCTCCTCCAGAAAATACAAGATCTGCATATCTGACCCCAAACAGCCAAGGCGGCATAGTGAGTATTATTTTGTCTGATATTTTTTTAAAAGATATTTTTTTGAATTTAGAAAATAATTTTAATTTATTCCTGATAAAAAACTTAGGTTCATCCATGTCCTCAGCTTTAATCGATGCTGAATCTGGATAACTCACTGAAATGCTTAATGTTTGGCCGCATCTAGAAAGCTCTCTAAATAGAAATAAAGAATTGAACGCATAAGATGCTGCAACGAAAAAAAAAGCCTTTTCTTGTTTTCGACAACTTTCCAAGAATTCATTTTTTGTATCGAAAACCGTTTCTATTTCAAATCTTCCAGAGACATGAGCAGTTTTTTCATACGCATCCCTGTTTACAACTTTACCTACATTCCACACCTCTACATCAAATCCATCTGCCTGCAATATAGCGACGCCATAACGATCATAGTCACGTTGAGAAAAAGGTGAAGATACGATATGTATAAATTTATTCATAGTTATTCTTATTAATTCATCAACTAATAACGAAAAATGTAAGCCTAGAGTCAAATAAATATGTAATTAGTTGCTACAGCGATTAAACGCGAATTATATTGCGTTATTGAAAATGAATTTTGCAACTTCATTATTTCCTTTTACGCTTAAATGGGGTCCAAGCTCTCCCTCTAAATACCACTCGGCTACATTTTTATTCCCCACAAATAATGACGTCAAGTCACACACTTCTACCTTTTCAGATAACTGCGCAATAAACTCGCTATAATCACTAAACCCTGAATTAAAACGTTCCATATCTACGGGTTGCGGTGTTAAAACTAGAACCGGCTTTTTATCATGCTCACGACATAAATCTACAAATTCATCAACTAATCTACTAAAGAGCAATTTCGCATTTTCATCGTTGTACATTTCAGCAGTATATTTTGCATTATTTCTTAATACCTGTTTAAAAGCTTTCTTACGATACTTATCAGACTGCCCAGTAATGAGGCCAATGATCACCTGTTTTAAGATTGGGAAATTTTGCCTGCGAGTTTTCCAAAGTCTGTATAGATATGGAAAACAAAGAATATTCTCTAAAAATTTATATTTATAAAAGTAATCTACCTGCTGAATAAACTCTTCATTCTCTTCAATTTTCTTAAAAGATTCTTGATCTTTAATAAAAAGTTCATAGAGTTTTAAGCCATCTTTTTCTATTGCGAATCTAGGTTTAAAAGCAAGTGTATTTCCGTATTCAAAATAGTGCCTCCAATACGAGTGGATCCGCGCAATTGTTTCAGGAACCACACACATCAAGATAATTTTTGAATCTAAGGTCTTAATTTCCCTTTTCAATCTCAATAAAGCCTGATCAAGCCCATAACCACCGACTGAATAGTTAGGCACATAAGATTTAACCAATTTTGACAAGGCATAAGGCCAAGTTTCATCATCATTCACTAAACGACCAAAAGAAAATGAATCTCCAAATACTGCTATTTTTGACGGCATATCACTATAAGCAGAGCTAAGGCGGCGTCCTTTCTCATCAATATGATAAGTCTTTACGCCAAGTTCAGTGATGTCTTGTCCAGAGGAACCCGCTTTAGGCGCCCAGCCCAGCTCTGGATCGAAGCTCTTATTAAAAAAGTGTTCAACAACTTTTTTAGGCAAATGGGGTCTTTTTGATTCAGGAGTTATTAGCCACTGAAAACGTGCAGCCGCTATTTTAACGCTAATAAACACCAACAATTCAGTTAAAACAACCATAGCCAAAATAGTGTAAACAGTATTCATAAATAGATCAGGAGCCATAAAAAAGCCTGCTTAAAAAGTTGGGATCTCGGACAATAGTTTATCGACAGTTGCGTCAATAGTTGACGATTTATCCCAGTCATCCAAAGTAATGTTCGGCGCTGTAGGATTAGGAAAAGAAATATCAACTCCAACAACGTCTTTTAGCTCGCCTCTGCGAGCTTTGCTATACAACCCCTTAGTATCGCGCTTCTCCAGAACCTCCATGGGGACATCTAAGTAGATTTCGTAATATTGACTTAAATTTTTTCTATTCCAATTTTGCCATTCTGGAAAAATGGACAAAACAGCTGCAACCACATGAATACCTTGCTTATCTAGCATTTGACTCAAATGAGATATGCGGTGGGCATTTATCCTTCGAGCCTCGATCGAATGACCCAAGCTGTCACCCCAAACTTCCCGCAATATGTCTCCATCAAGAAATACCATGTTTTGATGAGATTTCTTGTAATGATCGTGCAATCTTCTAGCTAAAGTAGTTTTACCCGACCCGGACATACCAATTAACCAAATTACCATTTTAATTACTCTTTAAAAGTTATTTTGCCGTCTTCAAGTACCGAAATACGTTCGGCGAGCTCTCGATCTTGCATATCGTCGATTTCAACCCAATTACGGTTAATCTCAACCGCATTAATTTCCACTCCTTGACCGATCATATAATCTAGTAAATCCGTCAGATACATATCTTCGAAGCGCCTGCCATTAACTTCAATGCCACATGAACTAATCATTTCAATGGTATCAAGCAGGCGACTAACCCCAGAAACTGAGAGCTTTACTAGTCCTAAATACTGCCCATCTACATCTGACATTGATCGAATTTCACGTCCAATTTCTGTGATGTGTCCCTGCGTATTTATTTTTAAACTTTCTGCATCATCTAATGGATCATCAAAACGAGCCTTCCAGTAGTTTAACCAACCTTTATCTATAGCTACGGAAACTTCACCGTTATCTTGTTTTAAGCGAGCCAAAATATCAGAGCTGTAGCATATGTCTCCATAGGAAATAATAACTTCTTGATCCACCATTTTCTCTCTGGCACACCAGAGAGAGTAAACCATGTTCGTTTCAAAATATCGATCATTATGACACTTGTTTACTTCCTTATATTGAATCATCTCAGCTTTATAACCGCTCACTACATCAATTATTGATATTCCAACTTCATTCGCGTGCTCGATAATCCAGCCTAAAATCGGCTTCCCTTTAAGTGTAACCAAACACTTGGGACGATCTGATGTAAGTGGCCGTAATCTGGTGCCCTCTCCAGCCGCCAATACTATCAGTCTCAATTTTGTGCTCTGCTAATCATTTTTTTAATTAATAAACGATCGAACTCCAGACTGGTGTCCGAGCGCTCTGGGTGCCATTGTATACCTGAAATCGGTAAAGCCTTGTGCCTAAAACCTTCTATCAGAAACCTTTCTTCATCAGACACCGCTGTAATATCTAAACAACTAGCTAATTGGTTGTCCATAATACCATCATCATGAAAGGAATTAACTTGAATTTGACTTCTACCTGAGAGATCTGACCAATCTTGCTCGTTAAAAAAAACCTTATGTTCAGAAGAAACATGATTGACAATGATCTGTTCTGTGCTTGCAAGGCCCTTAGTTATAGTACCCCCAAAGTAAGTATTTATGAATTGAAACCCCCGGCATACACCTAGTAACGGTGTTTTATTGGCGACAGAATATTCTATTAATGCTTTTTCCGTAAAGTTCCTGTTATTTTGTATGTCCTTAGTTGCTGTTTCCAATTGTACTGGGCACTCCCCACCGCCAGTAAGGATGATCATATCAAGTGATAAATTAGATAAGAATTCGTCAACCTTGAGGAGAGCATTTGGAATGAAGATCGGGATATATCCCAGTTTTTCTAAAAAGCTAGCCCAATCTTGAGCGAGCCCATCTCTGTGCTCAACATAAGCATCAGCCGAGAAAGTCCTCATGCTCAGACCTATTCGCATAGGACTTCAATTTTTTGAGCAGCACAATCCAAGTGGATTCTCTTTGCAGATTTTAACTGTTCATAGAGGAGCTCTCCGCATCCAATCACCGCAGGCAAGTGAAACTCAGAACACCGAATGGCCATATGAGATGCTACACCACCATATTTTGTAATAAGCCCCGCAATCCCATGCGAAAATAACCAGTCATACCCAGGATCTGCACTTTCAATTAGAACTAAACGACCGCTAAGGTCTTTGTCTGTATTGCCAGCGATTTCAATAATGTCTGCTGTAAGTGATTTACCGCTGACAAAGTTAGGTTTGGCTATTTCCTCTTCAAACGCAAATAAATCTTCGGTTGAAGTGACCAGTCCTGGCATGTGAATCGAAGCATGAAGAGCATGTCTTTTTTGATTTAACTTGGCGTGCTGCTTAAGAGTATCCATCAACGGTTCAGACATGCCATGCACTACCGTATCGGTAAGGCTACTAATAGGAAGATGCGAGAGCTCGTCAATTGTTAAATCTGTTTTCGATGACAATTCTTTTAACAACGTTAATACATGGCTTAAGTTTTTTGTAAATTCAAATTTTACCGACTCGCGAAGGGGAATACTTCTCTCGATAAAGCCTATTAACTCATCCACCTTTATATCGAGCTGTGACTCTGCAATAAGACTTGAAATACTTTCTGCCTTTGAGCGAAGCAAATTGCACTTTGCCCTATCATTAATCAGTCCCGAGTCCCCTGAATTGTCTGCTCCTAAATGATGTCCGAGATATTTTTCAGGATCTTCTCCATAGCTCGGAATAGTGATGTCATAAGTTCCAGGTCTTAAATGACCATAGGTTTCAATAAATTCAGAAAGTGGCATGCTGCCACTCACTACACGAGCGATGCATTCTGATGTATTTGATGCCACTGTAGACATAGATTCCAAAATTGAATCGAATTCGTTTTGATTGATTATGCCTCTAGAACGCATTGATCGTAAAAATGAAGTCGCAATAAATGCGTGTCTAGCAACATTTGAAAATGTTACAGTTCCATAATCTAGGCAACTTTTAATCAGCAGATCGATGGTACGACAAATTGATGTAACTGAATTCGTAGAGTTAGCTAAAAGAGCATTTCTAGACGACTCTAGCAACATCATATTTGCCTCAACTTCCGAATTTGGGGTTACTCTTTGTTTAACGATGTTCTCTGTTAGCATTTTGAGGCAATCTTTAAGTACATCTTGTTTCGCTGGCTCTAGACCATATTGATCAAATAGTGTTTGATATCTGAAAAAATCAAAATCAAGACAGGTAGGAACAATATCAAACTCAATTTTGTCATAAAGCTGAGGGTTCTTTTCTAAATGCAAAGTATAAATATCAACCAACTCTTGAGCCAAATCTGAAGGTACAGAAGCGGGTAAAAACGAGTTGAAACTAGCTCGCATATTTATGTAAGGCTTGCCAGCGATTAGTGACATCAGTGGAACGTTATCTACATTTCGATATCCAAGTTGTGCACGACTTACAGCCCACACTTTGTCAGTAATTAGGGTCCGATAAAGCGAACTAGCTAATACTTTCGGAGCTGTACCAATTATTTCTGCAGGATTCCAATCAGACATGTCGGAGAACAACGTTTTATCTCCAACCATTTGTATATGTTTTTTGCACTCGCCTGTTATATATTCTTCTGCTCCTAGAAGTTCTGATAACACTTCTTCTTTCTTAATAGTAAATGACTGATTTTGTGAAGTAATAGGGCGTACTTGAAGAACATACGTGCGACCAGCTTCATCGATAGCAAACTCAATATCTAATGCGTCAAAATCTAAAATACGCTCTATTTCAATAATTACATCCTTTAAAGGAAGTAATTTTTTTGGTAGTAAATCAAGCCGATCTTTAAAAGCGATAGCGGCAGATAAAATACTGTCTCCGCTGGTCACGGTATCTGAGCGCCCAGAACGATCGTCATAGTTGATGAGTATGTAATCTGCACCAGTTTTTATGTCTTTGGTAAACAAAACGCCGCTAACGGCAATATCTTGTACCATCGGTTGAATAAATATTTCATCCTTTTCTTCAATAGTGGCATCACCGAAACTAGCAATTACTTTTTGCACAGCATCCCTTATAGATGACACACTCGATGAGTCAACATTCAGTACGCTCTCGAAGTGGCCAGCCTTTGATTCCGTAAAACTATCTTCAGCAATAGAGCTACTTCTTACAATGATCGATTGGTTCGGAAAAGAGTCTTGAATCTCAAATATTAGATTATCTGGAGTTTTACGCCACTTTGCGACAGTACACCTGACTTGGTCTAGAATATTTGCACTTTTTACTATCCGTTGAAGGCGCTCCAAGGTTTTGCCTTTAGAGCTCATCACGAAGCGAGAAATACTTAAATCATCGTCTATCTTAAGCCAATCCCCTGTCAAATTGACTTTGTTAATTTCATGAGAGCCTTGAACTTCAGAGTTAAGGAAATTGAGTAAACTTTTTTTCTTAACTATCTCTTTGGGTGCCTTTTCGACAGCATCTCTAAACATGTTGGCCCCATGAGCAGTAAACTTAACACAGCCTGAATATTGTGGCTGTTTATCCACATCAATATACCCAGATACTATGTCACCCTCGGAGGCTAATATTGATTCTACGACTTCTGCGTGGAAAATTGCATCAGCGCTAACAACTAGGCAATCGCCAGCAAATACTTCTTTTGCACACATTAAACTATTCAGTGAGCCTGTGCTATCCCAGTCGTGATTATAAAAATACCTAAGCTTTGAATAACTTTGAATAAGCTTCTCTACGTGATATCCACCTACAAAATTAATATCATCAATGCCGTTGCTTTTGAGAGATGCCAATATCCAATCTAATACCTTAAGACCTCGTTCATCTTCAATCAAACTAATTGGGTAACTGTCTGCACTCTTAAGTCTTCTTATTCCTCGTCCTGCACCCAAAATTATTGCTTTCACTGTATTCTCCTTTGATAATATTACGAGCGATATTGAGTTTTTAAATACTCTTCTAAATCTTGATGTTCTTTCACATATTTAGAGTAACCTGAAGAAGCGGTAAATTTTGTAAACGCATCGTCTGGCGCATCCCAATTCATAGGATCGGTAGGATCCATGGCTGCTTTATCAGTTCCCTCCCTCGATAATTCAAAATGCTGCAACGATTGGCTTAGAACGGAATTATTTTTTAAATTGTCCATTCCCTTTTTAAGAGCAATAGGATTTAAGTCAAGCAAGCTTTCGCTATATCCAGCAAAGGCTAATTGCTCTTTTGCCAAGTATTCGCACAAATTTAATTCCCAATCGCTTATCTCATTTTTCCATCGCTCTGAGCGAGAGGGATCGAAACCATAAACTTTTTTCTTACTATAAGATGATATATTAGCATCTACAAATTTCTTATCGAATAAACTATCCCAGCACTCAGGTTCAATCATTGAGCTTTCAAATGGGATTTCTAAAAATTCACAAAGTTCCTTGATTTTGCTGTCTGGATTGTTGTGAATTTCCTCAAACTTCAATACATAGTATTGATTTTTAGGCAATGTATTCGAATACTCTTTTATATGGTTAATAGAATCAATCCAGTTAAAAATAGCTTGAAGATAGAGATTATTAGGCATATTTGTCATCCTACCGAAAGATGAGACAATCGCCCGTAAATCACGATAAATGTGAACTACCTTTGCATTTGGATACATTTCTAAATAATCGGGTATTTGTCTCCAGCCTAGTGTTACATACTCTCCCCAACTTGGCTTATCAGTTTTATCTGCTAAATAATTCATTATTTCCTGATAGCAAACTCGATAACTTACTTGGCGCTTCAAAATATTACCAATGATAAGATCAGCATCAAGATTAAAACCTCTTCGATACTTAAGACGAATCCTTAGATGATGAATCATTCTCTCAACATTTTCGGGATTCAAAGGCTCATATTGCTTATAGTAAAACCGAAAGAAGCTTACAAAACCGGCAAACATAAGCACTTCAGAATGAACTGATAGTAAGTTTTGCACCAATGAACCACCCGTTCGCATTGTTCCGGTTGCGAAAATTTGAATGTTCTTTTTAGCCATTACCCGATTCTCTCTATATTAAATACTGTTTAACTATAATGTTTAGTAGATGACACTAAAGCTTCAAAAAGGGACTAAAGTACCTGATATTATATACAACAAGGGCTGATCAACTGAACTTTATATTTATATGCTTTTTTAATAAAGAAAGATAATTATCATCGATCTCTTATTCTGATGATATCTAGTAAAGATTTATAGCTTTCAACAAGGAAAACTTTCTATTTAATATCAGTTATTAGCCAAGTCTTACTTAAAATTAATCTCTCAAAACATCCAGTTCAGCCTCTTTGAGATCATCTGGCCGACCTACATCTAACCATGACTCATGCATAGGATAAATTACTGTTTTCTTTAGAGCCACTCTTAATCTCTCGAATAACTCTGGCATGTCACAATGCTCACCTTTCTTCAAAACATCGAGTGAATCTGGATGAAGTACGTAAACACCAGCATTAATTTGACTTCGAGATACTGGTTTTTCAGCAAAACCCAGATACTCAACACCATTACTTTCAACTACACCAAAGGGATGCTGCCACTCGAAAGGTCGCACAGCCATAGTGGCTACTGCTTTTTGATTAATATGAAAATCTAATAAATCACAGTAAAGAATCTCCGACATCACATCACCATTAGTTACTAAGAAAGGTTCTGTTGGACGATCCATCACTAATCCTAATGCACCAGCTGTTCCTAATGGGCTGTCTTCAATCAAATATTCAATTTTTACCTGCCACTTACTTCCATCACCAAAATATTCCTGGACCATATGTCCAAGATAATGAATCGACAAAATGAAGTGACTAAAGCCTTGATCTTTAGCTCTCTCAATGATGTGTTCCAACATCGGTTTGCCTCCTATTGGCAACATAGGCTTCGGACAATTTTCAGTGTGAGGTCTTAATCTTGTGCCTTGACCACCAGCCATAATTATCATTAAATTTGGACGTTGTTCAGCTTCCAATAAATCATTAAGCAAATGCAGTCCGATCACTTGGCGAGAATCATTCAGCATCGGAAGTGCATTTATTTTATTAACTCTCATTAATTCTTTTACCAAATCTTGACTCATATGATTAGGTACCGCCATAGCTTCACGGTTAATAATTGAGTCAACAGAAGAATTCATATCAAGTCCGCGTAACAAACCTCTCCTTACATCACCATCTGTAATAGTTCCGATTATCTCTTCATCTTTAGATACAATCACAGCTATCTGCAAACCAGAATCATTTAGCTGTTTGATAATGTCTCCCAATGTTGAATGCTCAAAAGCCAAGGCCTGGCGCCATAAATTTGAATCATCTTTTTTCATATTTTTTTCTCATAAATCAATAACATTATGTATTTAATTTTTAACAGTGATAAAGTTTTAAGTAAGCACACTTCTATGGTTATATATTCTATACAACAAGATGAGGACTACTAGGAATGTTAATCAAGCATCTAGAAAGATTTTGCGCCACTGATAAATCATCCATTGTTGGACAATCATTGTAAATCTGAAGTTCATGCATAAGCGTCCATAAAGGCCTCACCATAATTCCCCGAGCATTCAGCAAATCAAGCAAAGAATCGCGCTCTTGGGAAAGGTCATCATCTAAAAGTAAGACATTCAACCAATAATTACTTTTTGCGAAAGTTGGCTCAGTAAAAACTTTTACACCTTTGATGCCTTGGAAGGCTATTTGATACAAATTTACTAACTGACGTTTTTTTTCAATAGCCCTTGGTAATGCTTCCAAATGTGCGCAACCGAGTGCAGCATTGATATTTGGCATACGATAATTAAATCCAATTTCATCATGCACAAACAGCCATGGATGTTTTACTTTAGCTGTGGTGGTCAGATGACGCGCATAATCTCCCAACCGATCATCATTTGTCAAAATTGCTCCGCCACCGCCTGTAGTAACGATCTTATTTCCATTAAAACTTACGGCAGCAACCTTGCCCCAATTTCCAGTATGCTTACCTTTGTAAAAAGACCCCAATGATTCAGCAGCATCCTCAACTAGCTCTAATTTGTATCTTTCACAAACAATCAGTAGAGAGTCTAGATCAACTGAATGTCCAAATGTATGCACAGGTAGCACAGCCTTAATACGACGACCTGTTTTTTTATTAAAGCACTCACCTCCACGCATCTCTGAAATATCCTTGAGATAATTATCAAGCTTTTCAGGATCCATTCCAAGAGTTAGATAGCTACTATCAACAAAATGAGGAATAGCTCCGTTATAAGTTACTGCATTCGCTGTGGCAACAAAAGTCAACGTAGGCACTAGAACCTCATCTCCTTTTTCAACACCTACGATTTTTAGGCAGATATGTAATGCTGCAGTCCCATTTACAACAGCAACTACATGCTTTAGACCAGTAACTTTTTTAAGATCTGACTCAAAACGGTCAACATAAGCACCCACCGAAGATACATAGGTAGAATCAAGACAATCTTTAGTGTATTTCCATTCGTTGCCATTAAATATGGGTTCATGCAAAGCTATAAAATCATTTCCCTTCGAGAGCACACTTTCCAGAGAGGTAATTATATTAGTGATATTTTTATTAGTCATATATTTAATTGCCACCCTTAAAATTTAATTTCAGGCATTCAACACGAGAATGTAAATGTAGTGTATAGCCAGTTATATCTAATAGTGCTTAACTAAGCACTTATCAGCTCCTGAGATATAATCTCAACTATTATATAATTCTAGCTCCTTAATCTATTCTAAATTATGCTTTCAAAATGCACTGAAAGCAGTTTGCTTTATTATTGTTTCTGCAAGCAAGAAATCTATTTCATTATCTATGTCTACTGAGGTCATTGCATCCATTTCAATCCCATAACTATTACTACTCAGGAGAAACGTTTCCTCTTCATATAGCCTCTGAATATTTACTAAAAATATCGCCCCATTTAGCCTGTAATATACCGGTAACTCTTGACTAGGTATATTGTTAAACTTTTCGTCTAAAAAATTTGTCATGGAAAAATCGCTTGGTAGCGAGCCTGTCCACAACGGGGAATGCTCGCACTTACAAACAGAAATTACTGCGTCCGCTTTCTTGGAAGAAACCATATCAATTGCTTTTCGCACATGATCAGCACTTCTTAGGGGAGATGTTGGTTGCAAAAGAAGAACAAAATCATATATTTCTCCTCTCCCTTTCAGATATTCTATAGTGTGCTTTACTCCATCTATGGTGGAACTCTTGTTACTAGCTAAATTTTTTGGCCTAAGTACTGGTACATCCAATCCCGCTTGCCTGCAGATATCTGCAATATCAACACAATCGGTACTAACAAAAATTTTGTCTATGCTTGACACTTTGCGGGCCACATCAATTGACCATTCTATGAGAGGCTTATCTCCCAATACTCTGATGTTTTTGCCTGGAAGACGAACACTACCCCCACGTGCAGGAATAATTGCGAGTATTTTCATAGAAAATTTATATCATAAAATGATTTTTTAACAATATCGTCTAAATTAGCTGACTCAAGAATTTCTAAAATTAATTCACTTGCACCGCCCTCACC
>Ga0209425_10004173_pt1 | contig 14895 bp, 15 predicted proteins | sample COG_05_FD_184749 | JGI IMG/M metagenome (GOLD analysis project Ga0209425, IMG submission 184749) | Pelagic Microbial community sample from North Sea - COGITO 998_met_05 (SPAdes) (version 2) | ecosystem: Environmental > Aquatic > Marine > Neritic zone/Coastal water | place: Helgoland, sampling... | reverse complement strand
TACTTAATGAATGAAATCTATTGCTATATATGTTCATTAGCAAAGGAATTGCTGGAAACATTAAAGCAGTTACTGTGTAATCTATATTCATACGAATCAGTTTGATTATCAATCTTGGCTTTGTTATTTACAAGTAAATTTTATGAATCAATTAAACTTATTTATAGATCTCATTAGGCTTAAAAAACCTATTGGCTTTATGTTACTTTTTTGGCCCTGTGCCTGGGGATTGACTATTGGGTTTGATTTTTCAGGTGATAAATCTATTTACATTGGTTATCTAATTCTATTTTTAATAGGTTCAATTTTGATGAGGTCAGCAGGATGTGTGGTTAATGATATTGTCGATAGAAATTTTGATAAAAAAGTTTTTAGAACAAAAAATAGACCTATTGCAGCTTCAAAAATTTCTGTGGGTCTGGCTTTTTTTTATTCCTCACTTTTATGTTTTTTAGCTTTCTTTGTTTTAATAAATTTTAATTACTTAACTATTTTTTTAGCACTAGGATCTATGCCTCTAGCTTTTACTTACCCCTTAATGAAAAGATATACCTATTGGCCTCAACTTTTTTTAGGTATCACTTTTAATTATGGTTTAATTCTTGGATGGACCTCAGTTTCAAATGAAATAAACGTTGTGCCAATTATATTTTATTTAGGAGCCATATTTTGGACACTTGGATACGATACCATTTATGGATATCAAGATATAAAAGATGATGAAATTATAGGCCTAAAATCAACCTCTATCAAATTTAAAAAAGATCCAAATAAATTTTTAATGATAAATTATTCCTTTTTTATAATTTCATTACTTATAGTTGGTTTGTTAATGGAATTTAATTTATTTTATTTTCTATGTCTAATTATTACGACTTGGCATTTGATCTATTATCAACTTAGGATATTTGAAAAAAACAATTCAGTGATATGTTTAAAAGTATTTAAAAGTAATAACTTTTTAGGTTTAATTGTATTTTTGAATATTCTAGTAGGAAAATTATTGTAATGAACCAAGATATTTTAATAATAAAAAGACTATATAAAGATTACACAAAAAAACATTGGAAAAAAATTATTTTAGCAATTTTTTTTTCTATATTAGTCGCAGGAAGCACCTCTGCTATCGCTTACTTACTAGATCCAGCAATCGAAAAAATTTTTATTAATCAAGATAATACATTGTTATACGCAATCCCAATAGTGATAATGGTTGTTTTTTTTACAAAAGGAGTTTCACTATATATTGCAAAAGTACTTATGATACGAGTATCTTTTGAATTAAAAGCTGGTGTACAAGAAGACATGATGAAATCTCTTATTTCAACTGACACAAATTATATAGATAAAATACATACTGGAAAATTCATATCTAATCTGTCTGTTGATGTTTCTTTGTTAGTATCTTTAATTAGTACAGCATTGTTAAATATTTTTAAAGACTCATTAAGTTTAGTTGGTCTTTTAACTGTAATGTTTTATCAAAATTGGAAATTATCTTTAATTGCTATCATAATGATTCCATTAGCGTCAATTGTAGCTAAATCCCTAGGAAAAAGAATAACTAAAGCTACTCGAGAAACTATGGACACTTCAGCTTCATTTACAAAAAGATTAGTTGAAATTTTTAAAAACCATAGACTAATAAAAAGTTTTCAAGCAGAAAATTATGAAAGAGAAAGATCATCTGAAGATATTTTAAATTTAAAAGACAAGGCTATTAAGATGACTGAAATATTTACTCGTAATACTCCAATAATGGAAACTTTGACAGGAATTATGATTGGTATTTTAATTTTTTACTCTGGCATCTTAATTAAGGAGGGAGAATTAGAAGTAAATAACTTTTTCTCTTTTCTAGCAGCAATGATGTTGGCTTATCAGCCTGTTAAGTCATTAGCAGGACTCAATATAGCTATTAATCAAGGATTAAGTGCTGCAAAAAGAGTTCTTCCAATAATTGATAGACAGTCTGAAATAAAGGATGATGTAAATTTACCAAACTTAAATGTAAAAAAAGCAAATATTGAATTTGTTAATGTTAATTTTGCATATGATGAAAAAGAAAAAATTACTCTTAACTCTGCAAATATAATAATGGAGGGCGGCAAAACAACTGCATTAGTTGGGTTAAGTGGAGCCGGAAAATCAACAATACTAAATCTTATTTCAAGATTTTATGATTGTAACTCAGGTGACATAATGATCGACGATCAGTCAATTTATAAATCAAATTTATATTCTTTGAGAAAAAATATTTCGCTAGTAAGTCAGGACACAACCTTATTTGATGATACAATCAAAAATAATATTAAATATGCCAAATTAAATGCTACTGATGACGAGATAGAAGAAGCTGCAAAAAATTCATTTGCCGTAGATTTTATACAAAACTTGCCTAATAAATTTGAGACAAATATTGGAGAAAATGGAGTAAGACTGTCTGGAGGTGAAAAACAAAGATTATCTATTGCAAGAGCAATGCTTAAAAAAAGTCCAATAATACTCTTAGATGAAGCTACGTCATCTTTAGACTCAGAAACAGAAAATAAAATTCAAATGGCAATAAAGGAATTAACAAAAAATAAAACAACGATTGTAATTGCTCATAGACTATCAACAATATTAAATGCAAATAAAATTTATGTGATCGATAAAGGTCATATTCTAGAAAATGGAAATCATGAAGATTTATTAAATATATCAAAAACATATAAAAACTTTTACGAGAGACAATTAAGAAAATAATGCAAATTTATATTTATAGACTTTTAATAAATATAATTACAATTTTTTCACCTTTAATATTTTTAATAAGGTTTTTTAAAAAAAAGGAAGATCTAAATAGATTTAAAGAAAAATTAACTTTTTTTTCAAAAAGAAGAAAGGTGGGAAAATTGGTTTGGTTTCATACAGTTAGTGTAGGTGAATTGCTAAGTACCGTTCCTCTAATAAGAATACTTGAAAAAAATAAAAAAATTTCTCAAATATTAATTACTTCCTCAACGTTAACATCTGCTAATTTATTCAAACAATTTAACTTCTCAAAAACGATACACCAGTTTTTTCCAATCGACAGTAATTTTTTAGTAAAGCGTTTTTTAAATTATTGGAAACCACACTTGGTAGTTTTTATTGACTCTGAAATTTGGCCAAACATGCTTTTAAATTTAAAAAAAAGATCTATTTCGATAATTTTATTAAATGCTAGAATATCTTTAAAATCTTATAAAAAATGGAAGTTGTTAGGCTCTTTATCGAATAAACTTTTTCAAACATTTACTTTAACCTACCCACAAAACATAGAGTCAGAAAAATTTTTAAAAAAATTTAATGTTAAAAATATTAAAAAAATTGGAAATCTTAAGTTTGCTCAAAATGATTTCATTACCAGAAATTTAAATATAAATTTAAGACAGTTCCTCAAATCTAAAAAAACATGGTGTGCAGTGAGCACTCACCCTGGAGAAGAAAAAATTAGTGCAGAAATTCATAAAAGATTATTAAAAAAGTTTAAAAATTTATTATTAATAATAATTCCAAGACATACTTATAGGGTTGATGAAATTAAGGAAGAATTGTCAGAGTTAAAACTTAATTATCACATACATAGTAATAAAAAAAAGATCACTAATAAAACTAATGTTTATCTTGTCGATACTTATGGAGAAACAGGATTGTTTTTTGATATTAGTAAAAATATTTTTATGGGAAAATCATTTTTTATTGACGGAGGCCAAAACCCTTTAGAACCAGCAAGGAAAAATTGTAAAATTCTATATGGGCCAAAAGTATCAAATTTTAAGGAAATTTATAAATATTTAGATGATAAAAAGATTGCCTTTAAGGTAAAAAATCAAAATAATTTATACAATAGGCTAAACTACTTATTAGATAATACAAAAAAAAGTAGTAAGAATAAAAATAAACTAAAAATTATTGGTGATAAAGTTTTAAATAAAAGTGTAAAAGAAATTGAAGGATTTATTTAATAAAATACCTAATAAACCAAAGTTTTGGGACTCTCCAAAAATATCTTTTTGGTCTATATTATTGCTGCCCCTATCACTTATTTTTTTTTTAATTTCATTAATTACAAAAAATTTTCAATCCCAAAAAAAATTATCAATACCTATTATTTGTGTAGGTAACATTTATGTAGGAGGCACAGGAAAAACTCCCTTAGTAAAAGAAATTTTTAAAATTACTAAAGCATTAGGAAAAAAACCTGCATTTATTAAAAAAAGTTATAATTATTTATCAGATGAAATAAAAATGTTACAAAAAACAGGAGAAACTTTTACGAGCAAAGATCGACTTAAAGCTATAAATTCTTGTATATTTAATAATCATGATTTGGCTATTCTAGATGACGGGTACCAAGACTTTAATTTAAAAAAAACTTTTTCAATTTTATGTTTCAATTCAAAACAGTTAATTGGGAATGGTTTAGTAATTCCATCTGGGCCTCTAAGGGAACCATTGAGCGCTATTCAGCGATCTAATTGTATTATGATTAATGGGGATAAAAACTTGGAATTTGAAAATAAGATAATTAAGAATATGGGGAATAAAAAAATACCAATATTTTACTCTAAATATAAAATCAAAAATATTGAAAAATTACAAGACATAGAGATTATTGCTTTTGCTGGTATTGGTAATCCAGCTAATTTTTTTGATTTATTGATTAAAAATAATTTAAATGTAAAAAAAACTTACTCATTTCCTGATCACCATTCGTATTCACAAGTAGATTTTGATAAAATTATTGGGGATGGTTCTACTAAAATTGTAACAACTGAAAAAGATTATAACAGAATGGATGACTATCAAAAACAAAGATGTGAATATATAAAGGTTCATTTGGAAATTGAAAACAAAGATGTTCTCGGAAAACTAATTAAAAACTATATATGAAAACAATAAAATATTTTTTTGAATTTTTATTTATTGTTATTTTTTTTTTAATTTTTAAAATAATTGGATATAAGCAATCTTCAAATCTTGGAGCATTTATAGGAAAAAAACTTGGACCGTTTTTCCGTTCAAATTCAAAAATACAAAATAATCTAGAAAAATCAAAAATTGGACAATCAGAGAAAGAAAGGGAAATCATAATTGATAGTATGTGGGAAAATTACGGAAGAATTTTATCTGAGTATATATATTTAAAACAATTCAAAAAAGATAATTTTAATCAATTCATAGAAATTGAAGGTTTAAATTACCTTAATGATATTAAAAAAAACAACGAACAAGTTATATTTATATCTGGTCACTTTAATAACTTTGAACTTATGGCAATGGAAATTGAAAAAGCAGGAATTGATGTATGTGCAGTTTATAGACCTCTTAATAATCCATTTTTAAATATTATTATGGAAAGAATTAGAAAAAAATATGTTTGTAAAAATCAAATTAAAAAAGGGAAAAGTGGCACTAGAGAATTGGTTAATTTATTTAAAAAAAATTTTTCTATTGCATTGATGATAGACCAAAGAGTTAGTGAAGGTGTTAATATAGAATTTTTTAATAGATTAGCTAAAACTACAACAATACCAGCTCAATTCGTAAAAAAATATAAATGTAATATTGTGCCTGTTTATATAGAAAGACATGAAAAATTTTACTTTAAGTTATCATTTAATAAACCAATTAAATTTAATGAAGAGTCAAATTCAAAAGAAATTTCTTTAAAACTTAACGAGATATTAGAAAAAATGATTTTAAAACATCCTGACCAATGGATTTGGTCTCATGATCGTTGGAAATAAATTACTTTCTTTCTAAGAGTTCTCGCTTTCTGTCTGCTTCTTTTGGTGAAAAGTAGGCTTCTTGTAAATCAACATTCCAATAATTAAGATCTTCTAAGGGTATTTTTTTTTGTGATATGGCACAAATAACATGATCTCCATCCTCTAAAACATGAAAATTATTGGCTAGATATTTTAATTTTGCTAATTTTTTAAACATTTTTAGTTTATATATTCTTTTATGAAAGTTGCAATTTTAGGAAGCGGTGGAAGAGAGCATGCTATATGCCACATTTTAAAAGAGTCAAAAAAAGTTTCTAAGATTTATTCTATACCAGGAAATGCTGGTACATCTTTTGTGTCTGAAAATGTCAATATCGATTTAGATAATTTTGATCAATTAAAAAAATTCATCATTAAATCACAAATTGACCTTGTTGTTGTTGGTCCAGAAAAACCTCTTGTTGATGGTATTGTTGATTTTTTAAAAGAAAGTAATATTAAGGTTTTTGGCCCAAATAAAGCTGCATCGCAACTGGAGGGTTCAAAAACATTTACAAAAACATTATGTAAAGAAAATAATATTCCAACAGCTAATTATGGAATATTTAAAAACAAAGAAAGTGCCATAGATTTTATAAATAAATCAGTTCACCCATTAGTAGTAAAAGCAGACGGTTTGGCGGCAGGTAAAGGGGTATATATTTGTGAAAATATTAAACAATCTCTCGATGCGATAAATGAAATTTTTAATGGTAAATTTGGTAAAGCAAAAATAGTTTTAATCGAAGAATTTTTAGATGGAGAAGAAATGAGTTTTTTTATTATCGCTGATGGTAAAAATTATAAAAAGTTTGGAACAGCTCAAGACCATAAAAGAGTAAATGAAGGTGATAAAGGAAAAAATACTGGTGGTATGGGATCTTATAGTCCTTCTAGGTTAGAAAATGAAATTTTAGATGAAAAAATAATTAATAAAATCATAAAACCTACTTTGGCTGGATTAAATAAAATGAATATTTCTTTTAGTGGTTTTTTATATGCAGGTTTAATGATTGTTAAAGGTGAGCCTTTCTTAATTGAATATAATGTAAGAATGGGTGATCCTGAGTGTCAAACTATCTTACCTAGACTTAAATCAGACTTTGCTGATATTGTTCTTTCTTGTGTTGAGCAGAAATTAAGTTCATTGTCGATTGAATGGCATAATGATAAATCAATATGTATAGTACTTTGCTCAAAAGGTTATCCTGATAGATTTGACAATAATATTGAAATCAAAGAATTGGATAAAATCAAATTAAATAATAAAGAATTTATTTTTCATGCTGGTACTAAAAAAAAAAATTCATTAATTATTTCTAATGGTGGTAGAGTTTTAAATTTTGTTGTGCGTTGTGATAATTTTAAAACTGGTAGAGATAATGCTATTAAATTATTAAATCAATTAAACTGGGTCAACGGTTTTTTTAGAAAAGATATTGGCTATAAAGTTATAAATTAAAAATGAGAATTATCTCAGGCACTTTTAAGGGTAAAAAAATTATTTTCCCAAAAAATAAAAAAACAAGACCATTGAGAGATATGGTCAAAGAATCTATTTTTAACCTTATTGAAAATTCAAACAAATTAAAAATCCATATCAAAGACTCTTCGATTTTAGATTTATTTTCAGGCTCAGGCTCTTTTGGTCTAGAGTGCATATCAAGAGAAGCTGAAAAAGTAACTTTTGTTGAAAATGATTTAGATGCATTAACAATTTTAAAAAAAAATATTAATGAACTAAAAGGTGGAAATAGATGTAATGTAGTAGAAGGAAATTGTTTCAATTATTTAAATTCAAAAAAGAATAATAATTCTAAATCTGATTTTATTTTTTTAGACCCACCTTTTAGAGAGGAAAAGATTAATGATTTGGTAAATACGATTTTAGAACTTAGACTACTTACAAAACATGGTGTTATTATTATTCATCGGCATAAAAAAGATAATATTGAAATCAGTAAAAAACTGAATGTAATTGATGATCGTTTGTATGGAATTTCAAGAATAATAATTGGAAACTAAATATTTTTCAAAATTCTTTTTGTATCTTTTTTAATTAACTCTACCGAAGGTTGATCATAAGGATTAACTTTGATTGCTTTTGCAATTAATATTGTTTCCAAAATAAAAAAAGTAAATAATTCTCCCATAGTTTCTTCATTTCTATTCAAAATTTCGAAGCTTCTAAATGGTACACTATTTTTAAAGAAAACGTTTTCAGAGCCTTTTTTTTGAGAAGATAATACTTCAAATAATTTTTTATTTTTTAAAAAATTGTGTTCAGATAAAATTAGCTTATTTTTTATCTTATCTGATTTTTTTTCAATAACATCAAAGAAAGTAAAAAAACTTTTTTTGGGTCCATCAAGATAAAGTTGCATCATACTGTGATTGTCTTTTGGCATAGTTGAAATTAAAGGGAAAATACCTTTTTGTTTTTTTCCTAGACTTTCTGCTACTAGTTGTTGATACCATTTAAAAAAATCATCAGATGACTCATCATAATTGATAATAATAGAATTAAATTTTTTTTGATTTATAAAATAAATCATATTTGAAGAATTAATAATTAAATTATTTATAAAAGTTTGGTTTTTAATTAAATTATTAAACTGTTTGAATTTTTTTTCATTTAAACCAACCAAGCTAGATGGCAACATTCCAACCTCAGATAAGACAGAATATCGGCCACCAATGAAATTATTATGATCTACAATTTCAGATTTTAACTGGTCTGCCAATTTCCTCAGGTAGCTATTTTTATTCTCTGTTATAAAAACATTATCTGATTTTTTATTAACAAAGATATTTGTATTCAAAATTGTTTCTAATGTGTTTCCTGATTTAGAAACTACAATATTTAAAATCTTTTTATTCTTTGTCTGATATTTACGTTTAGGGATTAAATTATCTATAAAAATAATTTCTTTTTTAATTTTATTATTGAGAAATTTATAAATAGCTTTAGTTCCTAAAATCGATCCCCCCATTCCTATCAATCTAATAGATGAAAATTTTTTTTTTAATCTTGAAATTATTTTTTTTGAATATGAGTAATTATAGTCTGTTCCAAGTGATTTTAAAATTTCGTTATTTTCCTTAATGATTATATCTAGTTTTTTTTTTAATACTTTATCTTTTTTTATTTTTGAAAAATTTTTAAAAACAATATTTTTAGTTAAAATCATTTTTTATTTATAATATCAGAGATAGATTTTTCTAAATCAGTTGTTTCATTTGAAACTTTAGGGCTATCAGATTTTTCTAATATTTTAGATAAATCAATTTCTGTGCTCTCTTCTACTTCATTTTCTGCAGTTTGTTTAGGTTGAGGAAGTTTTGAAAATTCAGGTGGTAAAACCAAAGGATTTTTTTTTTCAATTAAAAACTCGTCATAGTTTTCTTTTTTTTCTCCACTTAATTGTCTTTTAATGTTTGAGCAATTTACTAACAAAAGTGAAGTTACTAATAATAATGTTATTTTATTAATCATTTTTTTTTAAAAATATTTCTGAACAAATTAAGCCTATAACTCCGATTGTAATGAATATATCTGCAATATTAAAAATAAACCAATGAAAATTGTTAATATGTAAATCTATAAAATCAGGTACCGAGTTGAAAAATACCCTATCATATAGATTGCCCAATGCACCTCCAAAAATAATTGCATAAAAAAAACCTGTGAAATTTTTTGTTTTTAAAGCATAAAATAAAATAATTACAGAAATAAGGGTTATGATAAGTGTAGTAATATTATAAATAGTATTGTTATTAAATTTTAGTAATCCAAAAGCAATTCCTTCGTTCCAAATTAATGTGATATTAAAAAATTTTGAAATAGCTATTTCTTGTATTTGATTTTTTTGAAAAAAGTTAAGTATATAAATTTTAGAAACCCTGTCTGAAAAAAAAACCAAAATCATAACTATCAGTTTAGCTAAATAAATATTTTTAGTTATTTTGACTGAAAAATTATCCATGACGTTTGCATGTATTTGTATTGATTTTCCAACATACAGGACATTTGTTCCCTGTTGCCTTACTAGTTTCAACACTAGTTTCTCCCGTGGTGCTCATTTCAATTTTCACCATTGATGTGATGCAAACCTCTGCCAAATCAATTCCCTCTATGATTTTTAGGTCTTCTTCTTTAAGTTTAACTTTAATTGCTGCTTCCAAACTAGATCCTATAACTTTGCTAGCTCTTTTTTCTTTAATACTTAAATTGCAAATATCTCTTATTTTGATTATTTGTAGCCATCTTTTATTTAACGCCTCATTTTCAAAAATTTTTGGATATCGTAAAAATTTCTCTAAATGAATGCTTTTCTTTTTTTTTGAAACAAGTTGATATATTTCCTCGGTAGTAAAAGATAAAATTGGTGCAAACCATTTAAGTAATGAGTCTAAAATAATATTAAGTAATAATAATGTTGATTTTCTTTTTGGGGAATCTTTTGGATCACAATACAGTGTGTCTTTTCTTATATCAAAATAAAATGCTGATAAGTCTACTGTACAGAAATTTAGTAGTTCTTTGTAAAGATTGTGAAAATCGTAATTTTTAAAATACTTTTCAAAATTAAGATTCAAGTTATGAATTTTGTGAAGCATAAATTGTTCCAGTTCTGGTAACTTTTTAACATCCAAATTCTTTAAATCAGTATTTTCAAAAGTGTCATTTAAATTTCCAAGTAAATACCTAAAAGTATTTCTTATTTTTCTATAAGACTCGGAGTGTTGTTCTAATATTGAATAATCAATTCTTAAATCCTCTGCATAATTTGATGATGCCACCCAAATTCTAAGTATGTCTGCTCCATATTTTTTAAGTATATCTTCAGGAGCAATTACGTTTCCTAAAGATTTTGACATTTTTAGTCCTTTTCCATCAACAACAAATCCGTGTGAAAGAATTGATTCAAAGGGTGCTTTACCTCTTGTCCCACAGGACTCTAGTAATGATGAATGAAACCAGCCCCTATGTTGATCAGATCCTTCAAGGTACATAGATGCAGGCCATTTTAAATCATCCCTTTTTTCCAAAACAAAAGAATGTGTTGAACCACTATCAAACCAAACTTCCACTATATCACTTAGTTTTTCAAAATCTCCTGCTTTGTATTTTTGCCCTAAAAATCTTTGATGATCGTCAGCAAACCAACAATCTGAACCTTCTTTTTCGTAAATTTTGGCAATCGTTTCATTCACTTCGTCATCTACTAAAATTTCATTATTTTTTTTGTTGATAAAAATAGGTAAAGGAACTCCCCAAACTCTTTGTCTTGATACACACCAATCGGGTCTTGTTTCAATCATTGACTTGAGTCTTTCTTTTCCTTTACTTGGATAAAAAGTTGTTTCATCAAGTGCCTTGAGTGCCTTATTCCTGAGGTTGTGGCTTTCCATAGAAATAAACCATTGGGGTGTGGCTCTATGAACTAGGGGCGCTTTAGATCTCCAAGAGTGAGGATAAGAATGAACCAATTCACCATTTTTTAATAGTTTTTTTTGTTCTTTAAGTTTTTCTATAACAATAGGATTTGCTTTAAAAATATGTATTCCCTTAAATAAAGATACATTTTCTGTATACTTACCATCTCCATCAACTGTTTCAATTGCTTTAATACCATTATTCAAACAAAGATTAAAATCATCTGGCCCATGACTTGGTGCACAATGAACAATACCTGTGCCTTGTTCAGTTGTAACAAAGCGTGCCTCTAACATTGGTATATCGTAATCATAACCCAAATCAATAAAGGGATGCTTACAAATTGTTTTTTTAAAATCTCTTCCTTTGAAACTTTTTAACTTTTTATAATTCTGTATTTCACAATCTTTAATTACGGAGTCCAACAATTCTTCTGCTATGACAATTTTTTGATTTTTAAAATCTCCATCATCACTTATTTCAATTATTAAATAATTTAAACTATCGTTGTAAGCTAGTGCTTTATTTGCAGGTATTGTCCAAGGTGTAGTTGTCCAAATAAGAACACTACTACCCTCGAGCACTTTGAGGTTTGAGGATTTAACAGGAAAAGATACGTAGATCGTGTCTGACTTATGGTCTTGATATTCTACTTCTGCATCTGCTAAAGCTGTTTTTTCTACAGTTGACCACAATACAGGTTTAAATCCCTTATAGAGACTTCCCTCTTTTAAAAACTTTCCTAGTTCTCTAACAATTTGTGCTTCCGCATCATAACTCATTGTAGAGTAATAATTTTCCCAATCTCCTACAACTCCCAATCTTTTAAATTGTTCTTTATGAACCTCAATCCATTTTTCAGCAAAAGTTCTGCATTCTTTTCTAAACTCAATAATAGGAACTTCGTTCTTGTTTTTTTTATTCTTTTTATATTGTTCTTCTATTTTCCACTCAATTGGCAATCCATGACAATCCCATCCTGGGACATAAACGGAGTCTTTACCATCCATTTGATGAAATTTTACAATTATATCTTTTAAAATTTTATTAAGAGCAGTCCCCATGTGAATGTTTCCATTGGCATACGGTGGGCCATCATGAAGGATAAATTTTTCCTCCCCTTTTCTTGAGCTTCTTAACTCTTTATAGAGGTCCATTTTTTTCCAAAGTTCTAGAATTTCAGGTTCTCTAACTGGTAAATTAGCTTTCATTGAAAAAATTGTTTTTGGAAGATTTATCTGTGTTTTGCTCATTTTATTTTTTTGCTATTTTTAAATCAACTTTAATCTGTTTTTTTAATTGATCTATGTTTTTGAATTTTTTTTCTTTTCTTATAAAATTTAAAAATTCAACTGTTAAGTACTTATTATATAAATTTCCAGAAAAATTAAATAAATGAACCTCTAATAAAATTTTTTTTCCATTAAATGTAGGTCGATATCCTAAATTTGCGATTCCTCTTATATATTTAGTGCTATTGTGCCTTAATGCTCTAACCACATAAACACCAGGTTTTGCTAAAACATAATTTTTAATATCAATGTTAGCTGTAGGAAAGCCAATTTTTTTTCCTAACTGTCTTCCCTTTTGCACCCTGCCTTTAATAGACCATTTTCTATTTAAAAATTTATTTACTTTTTTTAATTTTCCATTTTTTAAAAAGTTTCGGATTAAAGATGAAGAAACTATTTTTTTATTAATTAGTAGTGGTTGCGGTTTGATAATTTTATAATTATTTGAAGATTCATATTGAACTAATTGACTTACGTTCCCTTCTCTTTTATTACCGAACTTAAAATTATTACTTACAAATATAAACTTTGGATTTAATTTTTTGCAAATTATTTGATTAATAAATTTTATTGATTTAGTTTTAGAAAATTCTTTATTAAACTTTTTTGTAATAATAAAATCAACACTCTGTTTTTTTAAAAGACTAATCTTTTGATTAAGACTTGATATTCTAAAATTTTTTAATGTACTATCAAAAAACATCTTTGGCATTGGTTCAAAGGTAAGTACACCAATTTTTACTCTATATTTTTTTTTGTATTTTTTTGCTAAAGAAAAAAGTTTTTGGTGACCTAAGTGCACTCCATCAAAATTACCAATTAAAATTATAGATCCTCTATGATTTTTTTTTATTTGAAAATTTTTATATATTTTTATTGAATTTACCATTTTAATTCTGATTGAATATAATTACAAATTGTTTCATATGATTTTGCAGTTTCTTCAATACCATTTTGTTTTATTTCATTTTTATGGATTCCATTTGATATAATTAAAGAGTCATAATTTAAAAGATTGGCTCCTTTAATGTCAGTATTTAAGTTGTCCCCAATTGAAAGGATTTTTTTATTTTTATTTTCAATCGACTGATTATAAACCTCTGGATAAGGTTTACCAAAATAAATAACTTCGCCCCCCATTTTTTCAAAAACCATTGCAACCGATCCTGCACACAATTCTCTTTTATCTCCCCTATCCACAATTAAATCTGGGTTTGTACAAATCATTTTTTTATTTGTGTTTTTTTCAAATAAATTTTTATAATAATTTAAATCTGTATCATGGTCATCGAAAAGTCCAGTGCATAAAATATATTCGACATTTTCTATATTCTGGAATTTATTGCGTTCAAAATCTTTAAATAAGTCAAAATCTCTTGGAGGCCCAACATGAAAGAATTTTTTAGATAAAAGATCCTTTCTCAAATAATTTAAAGCTGCTTCACCAGAGGTAAAAACATGTTCTCTAATTTCTTTTTCCATACCCATTTTTTTTAAAAAATCTTTTACTGCTTGGTTTGGTCTTGGTGCATTAGTCAGAAGAACATATTCCTTTTTTCTTTTAGTAATTTCTTTTAAGGCTTTAATAGCTTCTTGATGTAATGAAATACCATTATGAATTACCCCCCAAAGATCTATATAAAAAAGCTGATAATTATCTGCAATCGAACTTAATCCTACATTATCTAAATTTTTAGCCATTTAAACAATCTATAACTCATAAAACCTTTAAATTCCTATACTTTTTAAGAAACTTATTTTGATCTTTGTCTTGAAATAGCAGTGCCAATATCTATATGAAGTCCATATTTATAAAGGAGTATTTATGAAATTTAGACCGTTACACGATCGAGTTTTAATTGAAGTTTTAGATAGCAGCGAAAAAACTGCTGGTGGAATAATCATACCAGATACAGCTCAAGAAAAACCCCAAGAAGGTAAAGTTGTTGCTGTTGGCGGTGGTGCAAAGACTGAGGATGGAAAAAAAGTTCCAATGGACGTTAAAGTTGGTGATAAAGTTTTATTTGGCAAATGGTCAGGAACTGAAGTCAAAATTGATGGCAAAGAATACAGCATAATGAAAGAGTCTGACATTATGGGTATTTCGAGCAAATAATTTAATTTAAAGGAGAAAAATAAAATGGCAAAAATAATTAAATTTGACGCTGAAGCAAGAGCGGCAATGATGAGAGGTGTCAATATTTTAGCTGATACTGTTAAGGTTACTTTAGGTCCAAAAGGCAGAAATGTAGTTATGGACAAATCGTATGGTGCACCAAGAATTACAAAAGATGGTGTTTCAGTTGCTAAAGAAATTGATCTTGAAGATAAATTTGAAAACATGGGTGCTCAAATGGTTAAAGAA
>Ga0209425_10004166_pt1 | contig 14912 bp, 13 predicted proteins | sample COG_05_FD_184749 | JGI IMG/M metagenome (GOLD analysis project Ga0209425, IMG submission 184749) | Pelagic Microbial community sample from North Sea - COGITO 998_met_05 (SPAdes) (version 2) | ecosystem: Environmental > Aquatic > Marine > Neritic zone/Coastal water | place: Helgoland, sampling... | reverse complement strand
CTATATATAGATTCTGAAACTTTTTCAATTTCAGAATCTTCTTGCTGATATGCCTTTACAACTCTAGTGCCATCAAGGTTTTCTGATATCAGCATTGCTAGAATTCCTGTTTCAGTCTGGGTGCCAGTTGCAGCCTTTTTCATTCTTTTTCCAAGCCTGCTTGAAAGATAGCCAACTAATGGTAGTGCAATCATTGCAATTAGTGCTAATTCCCAATCTTGATAAAACATTACACCAAGAAGACAAATCAGCGTAAGAAGATTCCTAAATCCAGATGCAAGACTTCCACTAACAGCTTGTTCTAGTAAATTTACATCATACAAAAAATTTGAAATAAATTTACCAGAATGCTTTCCTTGCAACCATCCTAAATCTGCATATGTAATTTTGCTAAACATTTTAATCTGCGTATCAGCTACAATTTTTTGACCTACCTCAGTCAGTATCGACACCTGAAAATAGGTAGCAATTCCTTTTATAAGTAAAATTCCTATAACACCAAGAGGAATTAACCAAATCATAGTAGCATCTTTTTCTAAAAAAATTTTCTCTATAGCTGGATCAAGAAGCCAGGCTGTAGCACCAGTAGCTAGTGCAATAATAATCATGAATATAAATGTTACACTTAGCTTTAGAATCTGTGGTCTTATACTTTCTTTGAAAAGCCTGCTTAATATTTGAAAATTATTCATATAAGATTTTTAAATTTATCACCAACGTGATTACTATTCCAATAATACAACAATAAAAATAAGGCTATTTTCCGGCTAAAGTCATACCTTCAATGCAGAGAGTAGGTGCATTAGAGCCATATTTAAACTCTAAATCGTTAGCAGCAGATAAATTTAAAAACATTTCAGTTAGATTTGAAGCAATAGTTATCTCACTAACTGGAAAAGCTAACTCACCATTCTCAATCCAGTAGCCACTTGCCCCCACACTGAAATCACCAGTTATTAGATCAAAACCTGAGCCCATAAGTTCAGTTGCATAAAATCCATTCTTAATAGATCCAATTAGGTCATTGTAAGATACCATGCCATTTGCCATAAATAAATTATTAGTACTAGTACCTGGTGGAGAACCAATAGACCTAGAGGCATGACCGGTTGTTTTAAGATTCAATTTTTTACCTGTTGCAGTATTTAATAGCCATGTTTTTAAAACACCATTGCTGACTAGTTCTGTTTTTTTGTTTTTAACTCCCTCTCCATCAAATAAACTTGAATTCATGCCTCTAACAATTTTAGGATCATCAATGATAGATATATCTTTTCTAAAAATTTGCTTATCTAAACTATCTTTTAAAAAACTAGTTCCACGAGCTATAGAATTTCCTGATATTGCACCAGCTACATACTTAACTATTCTGTTGCTAATTCTTCTGTCAAACACTACGGAGGTTTTGCAAGAACTAACTTTTCTTGGATTGATTCTTTTTAAAGTAAGGTTAGCAGCATTCTTGCCAATTTCTTCAGGCAAATTAAGATCTTCATAATGAATAGCAGAGGCATAATCGTAATCTCTCTCCATATTGACACCATCACCTGCAATAACTGAACACGATATAGAATTGCTTGATGACTTGTAGCCACCCATAAAGCCATGACTTGTTGCTAAAAAAAATTCACTAGTTCCAAAGGATGCACCGGAGCCTTCAGAGTTACTGATACCTTCAATACTTAAAGCGGCATCCTCACATTTTTTAACATTTTCAATCATTAAATTTGTATCAGTCTCGTAGTCTTGGCATAAATCTAAATCTACAAAATCTGTTTCTAGTTGTGAAGGATCACCTAGGCATGCGGTGTCATCTTCTGGAGCTAATTTTGCCATCTCAACTACTTTAGTTACAAGTGTATCTATATTTTTCACGTTAAAGTTTGAAGATGAGACAAATGATTGCTTTGATCCTATTAAAGCTCTAATTCCAAATGTTTTACCTGAAGATTCTTCAACATCTTCAATTTTACCAAATCTATACGCAATTGATTTACTAGTTCCCTTAGCTAGAACAATATCGCAATCAGTTGCTCCAGCAATTTTTGTCTTTGTAATAATTTGGTCTGCTAAATTTTTAAATTCCATAATACTAAATATAGCTTGATAATAAGGCTAAACAAATAAGTAACCCTAAATACTGATTACTTTTGAATAATGCAAGACATACCTCGGGACTTTTTATATCTAATTTTGTTATTTGTAAAAATTGATGAATAAAAACAGTTAGTAAAAATAGAAAAAATAGTAATTTTTGAGATGAAATTATCCCAAAAATGCAAAGACTCAGTGTCATTAGTGAATAAAAAGATGCAACCCAATATTTAGTATTATTACCAAAAAGAATAGCAGTAGATTTAACTCCTATTGAAAGATCATCATCTATATCTTGGTGTGCATAAATTGTATCGTAACCCAAGGTCCAAAAAATTCCCGCCACATATATAAATATAATTTCAATTGATATGCTATTAGCTATAGCGGAATACCCAATTAGAACTCCAATATTAAAAGTAATAGCGAGAAAAAATTGTGGCCAGTAGGTTACCCTTTTTGTTAGAGGATAAATTATTAATAATAGGAAAGATATAAATCCAATTTTTATTGATAATAAGTTTAAGCTTAAAAGAATACAAAGTCCAATTAGAGATAAAATAATAAATAAAATAATTGCATCATAGACTGATATAGACTTACTTGCCAGAGGTCTGGATTTAGTTCTTTCTACCTTAGTATCTATATTTCGATCGAAAATATCATTTATAACACAACCAGCTGAACGCATTACAAAAGAGCCAACAATAAAAATTATAAATAAAAATGTATTTTGTTTAATATCTTGTATTGAATTACATGCAGCTATTAAGCCCCATAAGCACGGAAACATTAATAATAATGACCCAATAGGCCTATTCAATCTTGTTAGTAAAATGTATGATTTTAATTTATGATTCATACTTAAGAAAACTATAGCCAATATCTAGTTAATAATAGCTAAAATAACATGAAACCAAGAAATCGAATATTTTTAGATGAAAAAATCTCAATTGGTAAAATCATCAAAATAAAAGATAAGCAAGCACATTATTTAATCAATGTCCTAAGGTGCAAGATAAATGAAAAAATTTTAATTTTTAATGATGGTGAGTGGCTCGCAGAAATAGTAGATATTAAATCTAAAGCAATAGATTTAATTATAGAAAAAAAAACAAGAGATCTTTTAAAGCAGCGATCAATCAAGCTTTATTTTTCACCTTTAAAGAGAAATCCCAATGAAATTTTAATTCAAAAATGCACTGAAATTGGAGTAAATATATTTCAACCTATAGCAATGGAACATACTAATATTTCAAAAATTAATTTAGATCGATTAAAGCTAATTTCTTTAGAGGCAATTGAGCAATCTGAGCAATTAATAATTCCTAACATAAGCCAAACGATAGGATTTAAAGAATTTCTTAAGCAAATAAAAAATGATGAGATAATTATAGCTTGTACTGTTCAGTGTAAGAACATATCTATTGGGCAGGTTATAAAAGAAAATTTTAATAAAGATATTTCTATATTAATTGGTCCAGAGGGAGACTTTTCTAAATTAGAGTTAGATAATATAAAATCTCATAAGAATATTGTTGAAGCTTCTTTGGGAGAGAATATTTTAAAAGGCGAAACGGCTTCAATAGTTGCTTCTGCTATAGTAAGGGATAGTTTATCTCAATGTTAAAAAAAATAGATTTAGTTAAATACTTTTCAGACGGTACTAAATTAAAAGGATCTGAAAAAATAGGCACTGAGCATGAAAAATTTATTTATAATAAAAGTGATCTATCATTAATCCCTTTTAATGGAGATAGAAGTATTTCCACTGTCTTAAGAAAATTTTTAGAAGATGGATGGACTGCAGTAGTAGAAGAAGATCAAATTGTAGGTGCATCTAAAAATGGTGCAAGCATCACTCTAGAACCAGGTGGACAATTTGAACTTTCTGGCGCACCTTTAAACAATCTTCATGAGACTTGTCGTGAAATAAATGATCATCTTAGTTTCACTAAGTCAATTGAAGAAGAACTAGATATTGGATTTTTAGGAATAGGCTTTATTCCACTTGGAGGTTTCGATGATATGCCAAAAGTTCCTAAAAAAAGATATCAGCAAATTATGACACCATACATGAGGAAAGTTGGTGGTCTCGGTCTTGAAATGATGTATCAAACTTGCACTGTTCAAGCAAATTTTGATTTTTTATCTGAAAAAGATATGTCAACAAAAGTTAATGTTTCTGCAGCATTGCAACCATTAGCCACTGGTTTATTTGCAAATTCACCTTTTAAGAAAGGAAGGCCGAATGGACACTTATCTTATAGAAGTGCTATTTGGGATGATACAGATAAAGATCGAACTGGAATATTACCATGCATGTTGGATAAAAGTTTTAGTTTTGAAGAGTATGTAGATTATCTTTTAGATGTGCCGGTATATTTTATTCTAAGAAACAAGGAATACATCGATTCTACAGATTTTACTTTTAGAGATTTAATGGATGGAAAAAATAAAAATATTAAATCTGAGGAAATTACAATCGATGATTGGGAAACGCATGTATCTACTATATTTACTGAGGTGAGATTAAAAACATATATTGAAATGCGTGGAGCAGATGCTGGTAGCTATAAATCTCTATGCGCCTTGCCAGCTTTATGGACTGGATTGTTATATGATAATGAAACATTGGATGCTGCAAACGATATTATAAAAGGTTGGCACTTAAATGAAATTTTAAATTTTAAAATTGAGAGCTCTAAAACTGGTTTAGATGCATTAATTCAAAATAAAAGTGGTTGGAGAATTACAGAAGAAGTCCTTGAAATAGCTGTTCATGGACTGAAAAAAAGAAAAGAATTTAACCTTAGTGGTGAAGATGAGACTGTATTTTTAGAATACTTATTTAACATTTTAAATACTAAACAAGTAACAGCCTCTAAAGTATTAAATAGTTTTAATAATGATTGGGGTAAGGATTTTAAAAAACTTTATAGTGAGTTATCTTTTTAATTAACCTGAGGCAGTTCCGCCTACCGTTAGATTGTTTACAAGCATTGTAGGTTGTCCCACACCAACTGGTACACTTTGACCGGCTTTACCACAAGTACCAATACCAGTATCCATTGCACTATCATTACCAACCATTGAAACTCTTTTTAGAACGTCTGGACCATTGCCAATAAGAGTTGCACCTTTTATTGGTTGCTCAACTTTACCATCAATAATTTTGTATGCTTCGGTGCATGAAAATGTAAATTTTCCACTAGTAATATCTACTTGGCCACCACTGAAATCAACGGCATAAACACCATTTTTAACAGTTTTTATTATTTCTTCTGGAGTTTTATTTCCCGACATCATGTAGGTATTTGTCATTCTTGGCATTGGTGCATGAGCATAACTCTCCCGCCTTCCATTTCCTGTAGGACTAACTCCCATTAACTTTGAATTATGCCTATCTTGCATATAACCAGTTAGAATTCCATTCTCAATTAAAGTAGTGCAACATGTTGGAGTTCCTTCATCATCTACACTTATTGATCCTCTTCTGGAGTCAATAGTTCCATCATCAACAATTGTTACTGAATCGTGTGCAATTTTTTCGCCCATTAAGTTTGAAAAAGCTGAAGTTTTTTTTCTATTAAAATCACCTTCCAAGCCATGACCTATTGCTTCATGCAGAAGAATACCTGGAAAGCCTGGACCTAGGACTACATCCATTTCACCCACTGGAGAATCTACTGATTGAAGATTAGTTTCTGCTTGAGCTAAAGCTCCATCTACTTGTTTTTGCCAATAATCTTCTTCTAAAAACTTTTGATAATCTACTCTACCTCCAACACCCATTCTGCCTGTTTCTTGTCTTCCATTTTTTTCTAAAACTACAGAAATACCAAGTCGTACAAGTGGTCTTATATCTTCAACATAAACTCCATCAGGCCTATATATTCTTACTACCTGCCATTCACCACTAAGAGATGAAGATACTTGTTTAACTAATGGGTTTCTTGCTCTTGCATATTTATCAATTTCCTCAAGAGTTTTAATTTTATTTTCAAAATTCACAGAATTAACTGGATTTAAATCTGTATAAAGTTTTTTATTTGTTCGAGTGAAGTTTGAATTAAAGCTTCCATTATTATTTTTAGTAATAAAGCTAACAGTATCTCTGGCTTTTTTTAATGACTTAGTGTCTATATCAGATGAATGTGCGTAGCCAGTCGCTTCACCTGCAATAGCCCGTAAGCCAAAGCCTTTTGATACGTCAAATGAAGCACTTTTTAATTTTTGATCATCAAAAACAAAACTTTCACTTTCACAATATTCAAGAAATAGCTCACCATCATCTGCTTTATGCAAAGAATCGTTAACGATGTTATTAACAGAGCCGGATGTTAAATCACTATCATTAAAGAAAAGATTCTCAGTATTTATATTTTTATTTTTATTATCTGCACTCACATTGTTTATATAGTTTAAAATTTAGCCAAATTTGATTAAAAATTGCGTCATTCTGTCGCAAAAAATTGCCTATTAAATTAATTCTTTATGACATTAAAATTGCTATTGCAATTGGTTAAAATAGCTATATTTACCTAGTAAATCAAGTTTAGATTATGAAATTATTTTTTAATATTTTAATATTATTGTTTGTCAGCTTAAATTTTTCATTTGCAGAAAATTTACCAGTAGATTGGCAGTATGGATTCCAGGAACCAGCTACTGACCTAATGGTAGATGTAATTAACTTTCATACATATATTTTGTTGCCAATAATAACAGCCATTTCTATTTTTGTGCTTGGACTTCTTATTTATATTTACTACAGATTTAATAGTGTCAGAAACCCTGTAGCATCGACAACAACACACAATACATTAATTGAAATACTATGGACAGTTATTCCAGTTGTTTTATTAATAATTATTGCAATTCCATCGTTTAGAATTCTGTATGTTTCAGAAACAATTCCAGATTCAGATATTACAATAAAAGCTACCGGTCATCAGTGGTACTGGACTTATGAATATCCAGATTATGGAGATTTTGCAATCGATGCAAACATGCTAGATGATAGTGAATTATCAGACCCAAAATTGAGATTACTAGAGACAGACACTCAAATTGTTGTTCCAGTTAATAAAGTTGTTAAACTACTAATAACTTCTGATGATGTTTTACATTCTTGGACGATTCCAGCGTTTGCAGTAAAGATGGATGCCGTACCGGGTAGAATAAATGATACTTGGTTCAAAGTTAACAATGAAGGTATTTACTATGGACAATGTTCTGAACTATGTGGACCTAGACATGCTTTTATGCCAATAAATGTTAAAGTGGTATCACAAGAAGAATTTGATGAATGGATAAATTTTGCTAAGGAAGAGTACGCTTCAGTTGAAACGTCTCAAATTAAATTGGCTGCTAAATAATTGAGGAGAAAATAATGGTAGATATAACACCTGATACTATAGACCACGCACATGAGCATCATCCAACTGGATGGAGAAGATATCTCTATTCTACAAATCATAAAGATATTGGAACGTTATATTTAATTTTTGCAATTGTCGCCGGTGTGATTGGTGGCTTAATGTCAGTTGTGATGCGAATAGAGTTAATGTATCCAGGTGATGGCATATTGGGAGGTGATCATAATCTTTATAATGTGTTAGTTACAAATCACGGTTTAATTATGATTTTCTTTATGGTTATGCCCGCTATGATCGGTGGATTTGGTAACTGGATTGTACCTCTGATGATTGGTGCTCCAGATATGGCTTTTCCAAGGATGAATAATATATCTTTTTGGCTTTTACCTGCTTCTTTTATACTTTTACTTGCTTCATTATTTGTTGAGGGAACTGCTGGTGGACAAGGTGTCGGAGGCGGGTGGACACTTTATCCTCCATTATCTTCATCTATTGGGGCCCCTGGTCCTGCAGTTGATTTAGCTATTTTCTCACTACATATAGCCGGTGCATCTTCAATCTTAGGTGCCATTAATTTCATTACTACTATATTTAATATGCGTGCCCCTGGAATGACACTTCACAAAATGCCTTTATTTGTTTGGTCTATTTTAGTGACAGCTTTCTTATTATTACTTTCTTTACCAGTATTAGCTGGCGCGATAACTATGCTCTTAACGGATAGAAATTTTGGAACAGCCTTTTTTGCAGCTGAGGCTGGTGGAGACCCAGTGCTATTTCAACATTTATTTTGGTTCTTTGGTCATCCTGAGGTTTATATTTTAATATTACCTGGATTTGGAATTATAAGTCATGTTGTATCAACTTTTTCGAAGAAACCAATATTCGGTTATTTGGGAATGGCATATGCAATGGTATCTATTGGGTTTCTTGGTTTCATTGTGTGGGCGCATCATATGTACACGGTTGGGATGAGTGCAGATATTAAGGCATATTATGTTTTTGCCACGATGGTTATTGCTGTACCAACTGGAATTAAAATATTTTCATGGATTGCAACTATGTGGGGTGGCTCCGTTGAACTTAAAACTCCAATGTTATGGGCAATGGGCTTTATATTTTTATTTACTGTAGGTGGAGTAACTGGAGTTGTTTTAGCTAATGCAGGAATTGATCATTCATTACATGATACATATTACGTAGTTGCTCACTTTCACTATGTCTTATCAATGGGTGCTGTATTTGCAATATTTGCAGCTTTTTATTATTGGTTTGGTAAAATGTTCGGAAAAAATTATTCTGAGTGGCTTGGAAAACTTCACTTCTGGCTAACTTTTATTGGAGTTAATATTGTATTCTTCCCACAGCATTTTTTAGGACTTGCTGGTATGCCAAGAAGATATGCTGATTACCCAGATGCTTTTGCTGGTTGGAATTATGTTTCTTCAATTGGATCTTATCTTTCTTCTGTTGGACTTTTAGTATTTTTTGTCATGTTAATTCATGCTTTTATGAAGAACGAACAATGTGCAGATAATCCTTGGGGTGAAGGTGCGGATACATTGGAATGGACATTGTCTTCTCCACCACCATTTCACCAGTTTGAAGAATTACCTGTTATCAAGTAATATAGGAGACAATTTTGTCACATATAAGAGCCCTAAAGCAAGGTGAAGACAAGCAGTATATGAATGGTTTTGTCTATACACTTAAGGCTTACTTTTCTCTTCTTAAGCCAAGAGTGATGTCACTCTCTATATTTACTAGTTTTGTTGCAATGGTGATAGCTCCAGGTGAAGTGTCTTTAATTTCTAGTGCCTTAATTATTTTTGCAATTTCAATTGGATCAGGTGCTTCAGGGGCGTTAAATATGTGGTATGAAAGAGATACTGATAAACTTATGACTAGAACAATGGACCGAGCAATTCCAGCCGGGATTATTGCACCCAACTATGCATTAATATTTGGCACGGTATTATCAATCATATCTATTGCTATTTTATATTATGCTTCAAATCTATTAGCTGCATCGCTATTAGCTTTGACAATTGTTTACTATGTTCTTGTTTATACAGTTTGGCTAAAAAGAAGAACTCCTCAAAATATTGTAATAGGTGGGGCAGCAGGTGCTTTTCCACCAATGATTGGATGGTCAGCAATAGCTGGAAGTCTTTCTTATGAACCTTTGATAATATTTACTATTATTTTTCTATGGACTCCTCCACATTTTTGGGCGCTAGCACTTTATCGTTCGGGAGAATATAAAAAAGCTGGAATTCCAATGATGCCAGTTATTGTTGGTCCTGAAAGAACATTAAATATGATTGTTGCTTATAGTGTTATCTTATTTCCAGTAACAATTAGCCTTGGCCTATTTTACTCTTATTTTTATACAATTTCTGCAATAGTCTTAAGTGTTATATTCGTCTATCTATCTCTAAAGCTAAAAAATACACCTGTTGATGCAAAAGATTTTGAAAAAAAAGCACAGCAATTTTTTTATTTTACGATTATTTTTTTATTTAATATATTTGCGATCTTATTAATCGATAGTGTGGTGATGTAAATGGTAGATAAAAAAACAAAAAAGAAAAATATTTATACTGCCTTATTTTTGGCAAGCTTGATGGTTATATTTTTTCTTTATACAGTCTATAAGATTTCAAACATGGCTTACCCATCATGAAATATAGGCTAATAAATTATATTTCTAATAAGAATAACCGTTTAGCTATGAGTCTTTTGACTTTAGTGCTTGCAATGCTTCTATTGGCGTATGCTTCAGTTCCATTATATAATTTATTTTGCAGAGTCACAGGATTTGGTGGAACACCTATCATCACACAAATTGAAAGTGAGTATGTTTTAAATAAAACTATTGAAGTAAGATTTGATGCCAATATTTCATCAGATTTAAATTGGGATTTTTACCCAGAAAAGAAAACCTATAATCTTAAAATAGGTGCAGACTATACAGCTAATTATATTGCAAAAAACAACTCTGACACCTCAATTAGTGGCACAGCGTCATTTAATGTAAGTCCTGATGATGCAGGTAAATACTTTAGTAAATTAGAATGTTTTTGTTTTAATGAACAGTCTCTTCAACCCGGTGAACAAAGAGTGATGCCAATCAATTTTTATATTGATCCAGAAATAGTTAATGATAAATTTATAGGAGATTTATCTGAGATAACTTTATCCTATACCTTTTATGAAACATCTGATAACAAGAATTTATGAGTTCAAATAATCCTAAGGGACATGATTACCATTTAGTAGACCCAAGCCCGTGGCCACTATTAGCATCTATAGGTGCTTTAATATTATGTTTTGGTGCAGTAATATATTTTAGAACTGATAATCCATGGACCATGATTATAGGATTGCTGGCTGTGATATATGTTGCATTTATGTGGTTCAGAGACATCATAATCGAAGGTGAAAAGGATGGCCACCATACAATGGTCGTTCAGCTAGGTTTGAGATATGGCATGACACTCTTTATTGCTTCTGAGGTAATGTTTTTTGTTGCATGGTTTTGGGCTTATTTTAATGCAAGTTTATATCCAACTGAACAAATTGGTTCTACTTGGCCACCATTAGAAATTGAGTTATTAGATCCATGGCATATTCCACTAATTAACACTTTAATTTTACTTCTATCTGGTACGTCAGTTACTTGGGCACACCATGCACTTCAAGAAGGACACAGGAAAGAAGTTATTCAAGGGTTAGTTATTACGGTGGTCTTAGGAGTAATATTTTCTGGATTTCAAGCATACGAATATATGCATGCACACTTCGATTTTGCTGGACACATTTATGGAGCAACTTTTTTTATGGCAACAGGATTTCATGGATTTCATGTAATAATTGGCACTATATTTCTTGCGGTGTGTTTAGGCAGAGCTATGGCTGGACATTTTAAACCTGATCATCACTTTGGATTTGAAGCTGCAGCTTGGTATTGGCATTTTGTTGATGTTGTTTGGCTATTTTTATTTGCTGCAATATATGTATGGGGCTCATATTAAAGAGTTAATCTTTGATAAAAAACATAACATTTCATTCTTTATTTTTAGTTGCATTAGTATCTTTGGTGTATTTGGGTTCTTGGCAACTACACAGATTAGAGTGGAAAACAGAGCTTCTAAATTCAATTAAAGATGGACAGACAGAGGACTATATTGAGTATCCATTTGATATAAAGAACAATGATTTTTCTTATAAAAAATCATCTATATCAGGAAAAATAGACCAGTCTAAAGAACTGCATTTTTTTAATATCAATTCATATGGTCAGTCAGGGTATAATATTATTGTGCCATTACTTACTAAAGGCAGGACGGTATATATTGATTTAGGATGGACTAATTTTACAGATATTAACTCCAAAGAATTTATGTTTAGGTCTTTAAATGGGGAACTTGATTTTAAAGGAATACTTATATATTCAAAAGAACGACGACTGTTTTCTCCCAAACCAGATACTATTAAAAATAACTGGTATTTAATGAATATTAAAGAAATGGATCAGTTCACAAAATTGAACAGTGAAAAGTATATTTTTAGAGTTGTTGAGCAAGAATATTACTTAGATTTATTAAATGAGTTTACAGCTATAAATATTCCAAATAATCACTTACAATATGCTATAACGTGGTTTGCTTTAGCAATTTCTATTGCAGCCATGTACATAATTTATATTTATAAAAATATTTTAAAAAGATGAAATATCTAAGTACTAGAGGTGGAGAGAAAGATCTTACGTTTAAAAATATTTTATTTTCAGGCCTAGCTTCAGATGGGGGCCTATATGTTCCTGATGCGTGGCCACAAATTGATTATAATGCTCTAAAAAAGATTAATAATTATTCTGAACTAGCATTAGAAATTATATATCCATTTATTGGAGAAGATATTAAAAAAAAAGAGCTTAAGGACTTAATAGATAATGCTTATTCTAAATTTAGTAATAATAATATCATTTCATTCAAAAATCTTAAGCGGAAAGAATATATAGTAGAGTTATTCAATGGCCCTACGCTAGCATTTAAAGATTTTGCAATGCAACTTATAATACCTATTTTTGATCATTATTTGTCGCAAGAAAATAAAAAATTAAATTTAATAGTAGCAACTTCAGGCGATACTGGATCAGCAGCAATTAATGCAGTGTATCAAAGTGAAAAAATTAATGTTTTTTGTTTATTTCCAAAAGGAAGAATTTCTAGTTTTCAAAAAAAACAGATGACTACTGTACATGGCGAAAATATTTTTCCAATTGAGGTAGATGGAACATTTGATGATTGTCAAAATATTGTAAAAAAAATTCTTATTGATAGAGAGTTTTCTAAAGAATTTTCTATTGCAGCAGTAAATTCAATAAACTGGTCTAGAGTAATGTTTCAAATTGTTTATTATTTTTATACGTTAATTGAAAATAATATTTCAGAAAATGAAGTAATAAATTTTTCTGTTCCAACTGGTAACTTTGGAGATATTTATGCTGGTTATGTTGGTATAAAAATGGGTTTACCGGCAAATAAATTAATTATTGCAACTAATGAAAATGATATTTTAGACCGTTTTATAAATTCTGGTAATTATTCAATAGAAAATGTTACTAGGACAACCAGCCCAAGCATGGACATTGCTATAGCTAGTAATTTTGAGCGTCTTTTGTTCGATCTCTATGATAAATCATCTTCATTAACATCTGAAAAAATGAATGAATTAAAAAACAATAAATCATTTAGTGTAAAGAGTGAACAATCTGATTTGGTGAAAAAAATATTCTCATCAAAAAAAATTAATCAAAATGAAGTTAATAATTTAATTAAAGAAACTTATAATGAATTTGATTATATAATTGATCCACATACAGCTATTGGGCTTGGAGCTTCTAGATCGTGTAATCAGATAAGTGATAATAACTTTATTTTAGGAACAGCTCATCCAATCAAATTTGCAGACACAGTTGAAAAAGCAATAGGGCAGCCAATGCAAGCTAGTGAAGAGTTTAACAGATTTTTTGACAATGAAGAAAAATTTTATAGCTTTAAAAACTCAACTGATGAAGTAAGAAATATTATTAAGGATAATTATTCTAAATAATAAAAATGTCTTTTCTTAATGCATATAGTCTTAAAAAAAATCTATTTGAAATTACAGGTCAAAAAATAATATTACGACCACCACAATATAGTGATTGGAAAGCTTGGGCTGACGAAAGAAAGAAAAATAAATTGTATTTGCAGCCTTGGGAACCTTTGTGGTCCATAAATGAATTAGAAAGAAGTTCATTTGTAAAAAGAGTTAGGATGTTTGAAAGACTCTCACACAATGATCAAGCTTACTCTTTTCTAATATTTAAATCTGATAATGAAGACTTTATTGGAGAAGTTAATATCAGCAATGTTCAAAGAGGCATAATTCAATCTTGTACAATTGGTTACTGGATTGTAAAAGATTGTGAAGGCAAAGGTATGATGAGTGAGTCATTGGAGCTTATTAAAAAATTTATTTTCAATGAATTAAAGTTGCATCGCATTGAAGCAGCTTGTTTACCCCATAATATGCCGTCGTTAAAAGTACTTTTAAAAAACGGATTTATTAAAGAGGGCACAGCACGTAAATTATTGAAAATAAACGATAAATGGCAAGATCATACTGTACTTTCTTTTATACTTGATGATTTTAAATAATTAAAATAATTCAATTTCTCCATCACCATCATCAACAAAAAAGTCTTCTAGTGGTTTTGCATCAGGTGTTGCAAGATACTCGTCCAAATTAGTTTTTCCAGAAGCAATTATTGTACTGTCATCTACACACATATTTCCTGTAAATTTTTTAGAGTCTTGAGTTAGAATTATATAAGCAGCATCTCCCATAATTTCTGGTTTACGGCACTGGCTTAATCCTTTATCAGCTAGTGTAGCTCCAAGAATATTTCTTACCGCAGATGTATCAATCATAGTTCGTGGCCACAACGAATTAACTGCAATACCATGTGTTTTTAGTTCTTCTGACATCCCTAATGTACACATGCTCATACCATATTTTGCCATTGTATAAGCAACATGTGGCTTAAACCATTTTGATGCCATATTAAGTGGAGGGCCTAGATTAAGTATGTGTGGATTTTCAGATTTCTTAAGGTGAGGAATACAAGTTTTGGAAACCATGAAAGTTCCTCTTGTATTAATATTATGCATTAAATCATATCTTTTCATTTCTGTGTGTAGAGTCGAAGATAAATTAATTGCACTAGCGTTGTTAACACAAATATCTATACCACCAAATGTTTTTACAGTTTGTTCAACAGCTGCATTTACTTGATCTTCAAATCTTATGTCAGTTTTAATACCAATAGCATCACCACCAGCTTCTTTTAATTCTTCAGCGGCAGTATGTATCGTACCTGGTAAT
>Ga0209425_10004162_pt1 | contig 14917 bp, 12 predicted proteins | sample COG_05_FD_184749 | JGI IMG/M metagenome (GOLD analysis project Ga0209425, IMG submission 184749) | Pelagic Microbial community sample from North Sea - COGITO 998_met_05 (SPAdes) (version 2) | ecosystem: Environmental > Aquatic > Marine > Neritic zone/Coastal water | place: Helgoland, sampling... | reverse complement strand
TAGGTGAGGAATTAGACCGACGCGCGAATAAACACGCTGAGAGATGGCTGGAAAATTCAAAAAAAACTAATGCATTATTATTGATCAAAAATGGAGATATTATTTTTGAAGGATATAAATCATTAGGCAGAGAAGATAGCGAATTTTACTCGATGAGCATGAGTAAAAGCCTAACAAGTCTAGCCATTGGTAAGGCTCTGTGTGATGGAACTTTGAGGTCGCTGGACGATCTTGCAGGAGATTATGTTTCAGAGTTAAAGCTTAATAATAACAATCTCGGCCGATCGAGTATTCGACAATTGCTTATGATGAGTTCCGGCAATTGGCTTCCGGCATTTAAGGGGCAACCGAAAGTCAAGGGTGGGATGGGATTTTTTCCAACGGGTGAAGAAATGAAAGGTTTTGGATGGCCTATGCGATTAGGCCAAATAACTGTTGCGGATTATATTTGGGGCGATGTTTGGAGGCGAGTTGATAATAAGAATGTTTTTAAGCCGGGTGAAAAATTTATCTATTCTATTGCCGATACCATGGCGTTAGCAGTGGTATTGGAGCGTGCCTCAAATATGAGTGTCGCTGCTTATTTCGAAAAACATGTTTGGAGCCAGATTGGCGCGGAAGCATCAGCGCGATGGGAAGCTGACAAGTTAGGGGTGTCCCTTGCTGGGGCTGGTTTTCAAGCCAGATTACGAGATTGGGGGCGCTTAGCCATTTGGATACTTGAGGCCCATGCATCTAAAGGATGTTTTGGAGATTACCTTCGTCAGGCAACACGAAAGCAAATCGAAAATACAAATACCAAAACTAGCCAAGTTTATGAGGGTTATGGATACCAATGGTGGACAGATAATAAATTAGCAGCTGGATTCTGGGCAGTGGGTGTTGGCAGCCAACATATGGGAATTAATCCAAAGTCTTCAAAAATACTTATCAAGTTTTCTCAAGAGAGTGAGAATGGATTTTTTAATATTTTCAGTAACTTTGAAATGACGATTAGATTGGTTGTACTTTTTTTTAATTATCACAATGTTTGAGATACTTCTTCGACATTAAACACTTCGATAATATCACCCTCTTTATATTCATTAAACTCTTTCAATCCAATTCCACATTCGGTACCAGTATTAACTTCTTTAGCTTCGTTTTTTTCTCTCATCAATGTAACTATTTTACCTTCGTAAATTGAGTTATCATCTCTTAATATTCTAGCATTTGCACCTTTTTCTACCATCCCATCTGTTACCATACACCCTGCAACTGAACCAACCTTGGAAACTTTAAATACTTTTAATATTTCAGCTTTACCTAGATAGTTTTCTTTAATCTCTGGTTTAAGTTGTCCAGTGGCATAGTCAGAGACATAAGTTATAAGTTCATAAATTATTGAAAAATCTGCAATATTTGTTTTATTTACTTTAGCTTTAATTTTTGCTTCTTTAGTAGCTGAAGTGTTAAACGATACTAACAATGCATTTGAGGCTGCTGCCAGAGCAACATCACTTTCATTGATAAGCCCAACTCCTGAGTGAATCACATTGATATTTACTTTATCACTCAAAATTTTATTAATTTGATTAACAATCGCTTCTGTGGATCCTCGAGTATCCGACTTAAGAACTATTTCTACAAGCTCTTTGCTTTGACTTGCAAAATTAAATGCTGTTTCGTTATCAAAAGTTTTAACACTTTTTGGCTGAGTTTTTGTTTTATAGATTTCTTTTCTAATATTAATTAATTCAAGAGCTTTTTTTTCTGTGTCTACTATTACAAAGCTATCACCAGCTAAAGGTGCATTACCTAATCCAAGCATTTGGATTGGGGAAGATGGCAGTGCTTCTTTTAGATTCTTTCCTTGATCATCAAGTATAGCTCTCACTCTTCCATACTCTGAACCAGCTACAGCAATATCTCCAACTTTTAAACAGCCATTTGTAATTATGATATTAGAAATTACACCTCTACCTTTATCAACATTGGCTTCAATTACACTTCCTTCAGCATACGTTTCATTATTAGCTTTTAGGTCTGCTAATTCACTTTGTAAAACTATCGACTCTAAAAGCTTATCAAAGTTCATTCCTGTTTCAGCTGAAATTTCTACGCATTGAACATCACCTGAAAGCTCTTCAACGATAATTTCCTCTGATAATAGCTGTTCCTTGATTTTTTTTGGATTTGCCTCTGGTTTATCACATTTATTAATGGCAACAATAATTGGTACATTTGCAGACTTAGCGTGCGAAATAGCCTCTTGAGTTTGTGGCATAACTCCATCATCTGCAGCAACTATTAGTATAATAATATCTGTTACATTGGCTCCCCTTGCCCTCATTTCAGTAAACGCGGCATGGCCAGGTGTATCAATGAACGTAATTTTTTTTTCATTATATTTAATTTGATATGCCCCAATGTGCTGAGTGATACCACCACTTTCTCCTGAAACAATATTTGAATTTCTCAGCTTATCTAATAAAGAAGTTTTTCCATGGTCAACATGACCCATTATAGTTACGATTGGCGGCCTAGTTGAATCTTTGGCCGCATTGTCATTATGAGAAATTAGGCCTTTTTCTAGTTCTTCAACATTTTCTCTTTTAAATTTATGCCCAAATTCAGTAACTATTAATTCTGCAGTATCAGCATCAAGAGTTTCGTTAATGGTTGCCATCATACCCATTTTCATAAGTGATTTAATAACATCACCAGATTTTTCAGCCATTTTTATAGCTAACTCCTTAACTGTTACATGCTCAGGAATGTTAACCTCTCGAATAATTTTTTGTTGAGGATCATTATTTGATATATTTTTTTTAGTTTTTTGTTTTGATCTTTTATAGGCAGCTAAACTTCTAGTACGCTCATCCATTCCCGACAAAGCCGTAACGATAGTTACCTTTCTTTCTCTAAGATTTTTTCTACCATATCCACCACTTGGCTTTTTCTTATCTTTTTGGTCTTCATTCAATTCTGTTTCTTTAAATGTTGTGACTGGTTTATTATCTTTTTCCTCTACTACTTTAATTATTTCTTCTTGTGATTCTTCAGTAGTCTCTAATTGCTCTTCTTTAGATTCTTGAGGTTGTTCATTAACAATTCCACCAATTTCTTTCAAAACATCTTCTTTGTCTGCTGCATTTTTAGCTTCTTGTAATTTTTTTTGCTCCTCTTTAGAAAGTCTTTTTAATATTTTTCCAGATTTTTTTACTTCTTTGACTTCTGTCTCGACTTTTTTTTCAGGCTCATCAAGCTTTGGAGATTGTTTTTTTTCTGGCTCAATTTTTTCAGTAGAGGCTATTACATTTTTTCTAAGACGTTTACGTTCAACGATTACTGTTGAACCACTTTCAAAACTTTTTATAGGATTTGATTTGACTGAAGAACCAAGTTTTAGGCTTAAAGTTTTTTTCTTGGTGGTGTTTTTTTTATCTTCTACCATTTTAATTTTTTATAGCTATTAATTAAGCCATATTTTCCTTGCTTCTAAGATTAATTGATCTGCTTCATCTCTAGTTAAGTTAAAGCCGTCTAGCATTCCACTTACTCTGCTATTTTTATCATGCTTATCTTCAAAATATCCAATTAAATCATCCGTTGTTAATCCTGCAAAATCATCCAAAGTTTTAATTTCATTTTTAGCCAAAGCGACTAACATTGACGTACTAAGTTGCCAAAATTCAATAAACTTACTCTCCACTTTTAAATCATTTAATATTTTTTTATTATCCTCTTCAGTTTTTTCTAAATAAGCAGAAGATCTGTTTACTAATTCATCTACTATTTCTTCATCAAATCCTTCTATATTAGAAAATTCAGATTTGTCTGTACCTGCAATCTCTTCAATAGAAGAAAAGCCCTCACTAACTAACAGTTGAGCTAGTGTTTCGTCTACGTCAATAGCTTCTATAATCATATTTGTCTTTTCTAAAAAGTCTGCTTGTCTCTTTGTTGATTCTTCTGCTTCAGTTAAAATATCTATATCAAAGCCAGTTAAATCTGATGCCAGCTTAACATTTTGACCTCTACGACCTATTGCTAAGCTTAAATGAGATTCATCTACTACTACTTCTATTTTATTTTGTTCTTCATCTAAAACTACTTTTAACACTTCTGCAGGTGCCAATGAAGAAATTGCTAAATTAGGTAAATTTTCTGACCAATTTATAATATCTATTTTCTCTCCTTGTAATTCATTAACAACTGCTTGGACTCTGCTACCACGCATACCAACACAAGCTCCTACAGGATCAATCGAACCATCACTGGTGGATACTGCTATTTTAGCTCTACTACCTGGATCTCTAGCAACTTTTTTAATTTGAATAATTCCATCATAAATTTCTGGCACTTCTTGCGTAAATAGCATCGCCATAAATTGAGGATGTGCACGTGATAAAAAAATCTGCGGTCCTTTTGTTTCTGATTTTACTTCATAAATATAAGCTTTTACTCTATCACCATTTCTTAGACTTTCTCTTGGAATACCTTGATCTCTTTTTATAATACCCTCAGCTTTTCCTAAATCTAAGATTATATTTCCGAATTCGGTTCGCTTAACAATACCATTGACGATTTGTCCAATTTTATCTTTAAATTCATCATACTGTCTTGCACGCTCTGCTTCTCTTACTTTTGATGTAATAACTTGCTTGGCAGCCTGAGCTGCAACTCTACCAAAATCTAAAGGTGGTAGAGGGTCTAATAATTCATCACCAATTTCCGCAACAGAATTTATGGCTTGAGCATCTTTCAAAGATATTTCAGAGAATTTATTTTGTACATCTTCAACCACTAACATTTTTCTTGATAATGAAATTTGTCCTGTTTCTGTATCAATCTCTGCAAAAACGTCGTTTTCTTCTCCATAACTATTTTTTGCAGCTTTAACCATAGCTTCTTCTAAGGCAGAAATAACAATCTCTTTATCGATCATCTTTTCTTGCGCTACCGCTTCAGCAATTCTTAATATTTCAATTTTATTAGCACTTACCATTATTTAATTTACCTTGATCATTATCTAAAAAAAAAGTGGGCTAAACCCACTTTTGCATTTTACTAAAATGTATAGTGACTTATACACAGTCATATTTTATAAATCAAGAATATAAAAATACTATATATATCAATAGGTTATATTTTACATAGCTCAACTAAATAAATTTTTCGCCCCCTAACTATCCCTTTTTTTTGATATTTAGAAATATCAAAGAATTTATCACCTGAATTAATAATATTTTTTTTAATTTTTTCAAAATCTATTTCTTCATTTTCAATAATTTCGGATATTTGGCTATAATAAGATGATGAGTCTGTAGTAATCACAATATTCCCCCCTCTTTTAATTTTTTTGTAAAGTAGTGAAATAAATTCTTTATTAAGAAGTCTTCTTTTAAAGTGTCTTTTCTTCTCCCATGGATCTGGATTAATTATAAAAATTTGGTCTACTGATGATTCTTCCAAGCTATTTATAAGATGCAAACAGTTTAATCCACAAAGTTTTATATTAACTAAATTTAAATCAACTATTTTTTTTAATACTTTTCCCAAGCCATTGACAAAAACTTCACATCCAATGAAATGAGTATCTTTATTAGATTGTACTTGAGATAATAAATATTCACCATCTCCAAAGCCAATCTCTATGACATTTTTTTTAAAATTTTTATTTAAAATATAATTTTTATTTTTTGATTTATTTGAAATTATATTGAGTATATCTTTATCAATAGAAAATTGATCATAGTTATTTTCAAATACATTGCCAAGTGAAGGTGATAATCTTTTAGCAATTCTTCTGCCATAATATCTATAATAAGTGGGAAAAGAATTTTTTAATCTAAATAACAAAATTTAAATATTTTTTAATTCGTCTACTATATCTAATTTTTCCCATGAAAATCCACCATCTAATTCGGATTCTCTTCCAAAATGGCCGTAAGCAGCTGTTCTTTTATATATAGGTTGATTAAGTTTTAGGTGATCTCTTATTCCTCTTGGAGATAGGTCAACAATCTCTCTTACACATTTAATAAGTTTAGTTTCATCTATATTAGATGTTCCATAAGTATTTGCATAAATTGAAATCGGATCAGCTACTCCAATAGCGTATGCAATTTGCAATGTACATTTTTCAGCTATGCCAGATGCAACTATATTTTTTGCTAGATATCTAGTTATATAGGCGGCTGATCTATCAACTTTTGTTGGGTCTTTCCCAGAAAATGCTCCTCCACCATGAGGTGCTGCCCCCCCATAAGTATCAACAATAATTTTTCTACCTGTTAAACCAGTGTCTCCGTCGGGTCCACCAATTACAAATTTTCCAGTTGGATTAATATGATACTCAGTATCATTTGAAAGCCATTCACTTGGCATAGCATTTTTTATAAATGGCATAACAATTTCTTTAATATCATCAGACGTCAGTCCTTCATCATGTTGCGTTGAAACTACCACTGATGTACATGCTGTTGGTTTACCATCAACATATTTAAGGGTAACTTGGCTTTTAGAGTCAGGTTGTATTCCAGCAATAGTTTTATCTTTTCTTGCTTTAGCAAGGTCTTGCAAAATTAAATGAGAATAATAAATTGGTGCAGGCATTAAATTGGGTGTTTCCTTACATGCATAACCAAACATTATGCCTTGATCTCCAGCTCCTTGGTCCTTGTTACCTGAAGAGTCAACGCCTTGAGCGATATCAGCTGATTGACTGTGTACATATGATTCAAAGGATAAATCTTTCCAGTGAAAACCTGATTGCTCATACCCAATTTCCCTAACAGCATTTCTTGCTAGCTCTTCATACTTACAATTGTAATTTTCTGGACCTCGAACTTCACCAGCCACAACTATCTTATTAGTTGTTACCAATGTCTCAACTGCAACTCTTGCATTCTCTGGGCTCGACTGACTCATAAAATCATCAACAATAGAATCTGATATTATATCTGATACTTTATCTGGATGACCTTCAGAAACTGACTCGCTCGTAAATAAAAACTCTTCACTCATACTGACTTATTTTTTTTATATAATATTTGAGTAAAGTAACCAATCATTGATAAAAATACTAATAAAAAATATACAATTTTAAATCTATACTTTGAATAAAATGTTCCTACTTCTATAGGTATCTTTACATCGATATAAGAATTTCTTTCTTTTTCTACTTGATAAATTATTTTACCTAAAGGGTTTATAAGTCCAGAAAATCCCATATTACTTGATCTTGCCAGCGGCAATCCTTCTTCTATTGCCCTATATTTCACATGAGTAAAATGTTGCAGCGGCCCAGTGTTCTTTCCAAACCAGGCATCATTAGTTATATTAACTAAGAGCTTTGCTCCTAATTTTCTGTTATTTCCAACAATATTTGTGAATATTCCTTCATAACAAATTAGAGGAATTATTGATGGTGGGAAATATTTATTTTCACCTTTAGATAGTGAATCTAAATTAAAGTAATTAGATAAAAAAGTTTTATTAATAATGTTTGAAAAGGGAATATATTCTCCAAATGGCACTAAATGTTTTTTATCATATACATAGCCATTATAAGCCATCGAATTATAGTATTTGTCTTCTTCTTTTCTAAGAACACCTTGAATCAAGTTTTGTTTTTTAAATGGTTTTAGTCCTGCTATTGTCTCAGGTATTATAGTTAAATCATTTTCTGATAGCATTATTCTGACTATATCTTTTGTGCTTTCTGACCACTTATCTTTTTGATTTATGTAAGTTCCAACTATTCTCACATCAAAGTTTTCAATATACATTTCTTTATAGTTTTTAATTCTATTTATTCCATAAAGGAAAGTTGAAACTAAGATTAATATTCCTGATGTTATAATAAATATATTTACAGGTTTTAGTTTAAAAGAAAAGAGGGTACATGAGCAAAATACAGAAATTATACCAAGACCATATGGACCTACTAATGATAAAGACTGTATAAAATGAGGAGACCATGTCCAGCTATAACAGATCAAGTTCCATGGTAATCCAGTAAACATGTAACTTCTTAAAATTTCAAATATCACCCAAAATACAGTGAAATAAAAAATCTTTGCATTGCTATTATCCCAAAAAAAACAATTGAAAATTTGCATGAAGCCATAAAACATACTCAGAATCAATGGCAGTAAGATAATTGAAAAAGGTAATAGATATTTAATATCGCCCCCGTAAACAATTAATGCATTAGAGATCCAATAAGTACTAGAAATAAAAAACCCAAATCCAAAAGCAATACCAATCAAGAAAAATCCTATAAAGGATTTTTTATATTTTAAGTAAAATTGATTATTTAATTTAAATAGCAAGCCTATGGCAAGCAATGATAGAAATGGTATATTATAGGGATCAAAGCCTAAAGATAAAAAAATACCCAATAAAAATGCTTGAATAAAAAAAAGTTTTTGAGACTGAGGCTGTAAAATACTTAACAGCATTTATTTTGATAATGAGATCTTTATTGTTTTTATTCTTCTAGGGTCTGCATCAAGTATTGTAAATAAAATTCCAGACTCATGTTTAATAATTTCACCACGTTGTGGCACTCTTCCTGCTATTGATACCACTAAACCTCCAATAGTATCTGCTTCATCATCACCTTTTGATAACTTTATGTGTGCTATTTTTTCTAATTCTTCAATAGGAAGTCGTGCATTAGATTCAAATGTATTTGAACTAAGTTTAATCAACATTGAAATATCTTTAGCATCGTGCTCATCTTCAATTTCTCCAGTTATTTCTTCAATTACATCCTCAATGGTAATAAGACCATCTACACCACCATATTCATCTATCACTACACCCATATGAAGTCTGGTTAACTGCATCTTTATTAATAGATCTAAGGCTGGCATTGAAGGAGGAATATGTAAAATTTCTTTTTTAATACTATCTATGAAATTATTTTTTGTATCATTTTCAGTCTGGTACTTTACCAAATCTTTTATATGAAGCATTCCAGTTATATTATCAAGTTGCTCATGATAAATTGGTATTCTAGAATGTGCACCATCCACAAAAATTTTTATTACTTCTTCAAAGGAGATACTTTCTTCAACTGCAATGATCTCAGCTCTTGGAATCATAATATCTCTAGCAAGAATTTCATCAATCTTTAGAATATTCATTAGCATAATTCTTTCTTGCTTAGAAATACCATCAGTATTTTTAGACTTGTTGTCCAAAACAGTTTCTAAATCCTCTTTAATATTTGTCTTATCAATAGCATTTCTTAAAAAAAGACTACTAAGTAAATTTTTTATCATATTATTTTTTTTATAATTTTTTCTTCAAGTCTATTCATAACTTCATAATCATTATCAGAAACATGATCATACCCTAAAAGATGTAATATTCCATGAATCGAAATTTTTGCTAGGTACTCATCAACTTCTATTTTTAGATCTTTAGACTCACTTAATATCTTATCAATTGATATAACAACATCACCTAATATTTTTTCGTGTTTAAGTGAATTCTTATCTATCATTGGAAATGATAAAACGTTAGTAGCACTATCTTTTGATCTATAGTTTGCATTTAATTCTTTAATATATTTATTATCCACCATCATAAAACTGATTTCATAGTTCTTATCTTTAAATTGATTTAATTCATCAAACACATTGTTTGAGGCGTTACTTATAATTTTTTTAAAGTTTGGTAAAGAGTGATTCCATTGCTTATCTAAAACTGAGAAATCTATATTAACTGTCATATGAACTAATTAAATCAGATTTATATTTATTATGACTTTCGTAAGCATCAATTATTTTGGATACGATTTCGTCTCTAACAATATCTTTTTTAGAAAAATTAGTAATGCCAACTTCTGATAACTGTTCCAAAGCTTGCATAGAATCAATTAATCCAGAACCTATATGTTTTGGTAAGTCTACTTGTGAAGGATCTCCATTTACTACCATTCTTGAATTTTTACCACATCTTGTTAGAAACATTTTGATCTGAGTACTAGTAGCATTTTGTGCTTCATCTAAAATTACAAATGCATTATTTAAAGTTCTTCCTCTCATAAAAGCTAAAGGAGCTATTTCAATCATTGAAGACTGTATTTTTCTTAAAGCCTCATCCATTGGGAGTAATTCGTAAATTGCATCATAAAAAGGTCTAAGATATGGATCTACTTTTTCTTTTATATCACCTGGTAAGAATCCTAATTTTTCTCCAGCTTCAACAGCCGGTCTTGATAAAATTATTCTATCATACTTACCTTCAAGTAGTTGCGCTACTGCTGCTGCAACGGCTAAATATGTTTTTCCTGTACCAGCTGGACCAATACCAAAAACAATTTGTTTTGAATACAAGGCTTCTAAATACTCATTTTGCTTTTGAGTTTTTCCTGTTACAGACAACTTACTTGTCTTAGCAACTGTAAAATTTTTAATATTATCCTCATTTAAGTCATTATTGATTTGCATATTTAAAATCTCCTGAAAACTATTTTGATTCTTTTGGTCCAAATTTTTTAATTCTTTTGATAATTGAATTATCGTATTTTTTACTATGTCTCTATTTTTTTTAGCTCCATGAATAATGATAATATTTCCTTTTTGGAGAATTTGTACATTTAGTTTTGCTTCACAAAAAAATAAATTTTCATTATTAATTCCAAGAATTTCAACAATAAGTGGGTTTTCTAGTTTAATAACAGTTGAGTTATTTTCACCTGCTATAGCTTGTTCGAATTTTTGCTCTAAAACTTTTTTCAATTTTTACTAGATAATTAATGGATTATAGTACCATATAAACTCTTGTGATTGCAAGTTTCGATTCCAATTGGAACAATATCACCAACGTCTAAATTTTTAGCCTTGACATAAACTGGTTGCAAAAACGCACTTCTGCCAAAGTAGTACTCTGGATTGCTTTGACTCTGGTTCTCTATAAGAACATTTGTTATATTTTTATTACAAAATGATGTATTAAATTTTAATTGAATTGCCTCTAATTTTTTTTGTAAAATTTTTAGTCTTAATTTTTTTTCATCTGAGGAGGTTAAATCTTTTATATTTGCTGCTTTAGTTCCTGGTCTTTCGCTGTAAATAAAAGAATAAGATTGCTTAAACTGAACATAATCAATTAAATCAAGTGTTTCCTGAAAATCTTTTTCAGTCTCACCAGGAAAACCAATGATAAAATCTGATGATATTTCAATGTCTGGGCGTACTTTTTTTAAATCATCTATAATTTTCTTATATTCATCAACGCTATATTTTCTATTCATATTTTTAAGTATTTCATTTGATCCAGATTGAACAGGTAAGTGTAAAAATGGCATTAATTTTTCATTTGAACCATGTAGACGTATTAATTCTTGATCCATATTATTAGGATGAGATGTTGTGTATCGAATTCTTTTAACTCCTTCTAATTGACTTATTTCATCAATAAGTTTTGAAATATTATAAGTTATATTTTTTTCATCATTATAATTATAAGCATTAACATTCTGTCCAAGTAAAATTATTTCTCTTGTACCACGGTCTATTAAGGATTTTGTCTCTTCGACAATATTATTAACTGATCTTGAGTATTCTGGTCCTCTCGTAAAAGGAACCACACAAAAAGCACAAAATTTATCACATCCCTCTTGTATTGTTAGGTAGGATGATACTCCTTTAGGACTTTTTTCTTCATGAACAAAATCAAATTTTTCATTAATAATAAAATCAGTATTAATTTGTTTTTTTTGATACTCATTATGAGTATCAATCATTTTAGGTAGTAGGTGATAACTTTGTGGACCTAAGACTATATCCACATCCTTATTTTTTTTAAAGATTTCATCATTTTCTGCTTGAGCAACACATCCAACAAGCGCAATTGTTTTGTTATTATTTTTTTTTGTTACTCTTCCTATATCTGAATAGACTTTTTGTGCTGCTTTTTCTCTAATATTACAAGTATTAAAAACTATTAAATCTGCTTTATTGATATCACTGATATTTGAATAACCATCTTTTAATAATAATGATGATATCTTTTCACTATCATATTCGTTCATCTGACAGCCATAAGACTTAATAAAAAATGATTTATCTTTCATATAGAGTTAGAATGAAGTGTATCCACTAAATTTGCAAGAATTGTATCTTCGCAATACGCACTTAATTTTTTTCTGTCACCAAAATCTTTGATGGTAACTGAATCATGAATCTTTATATTTATAGTAACATTCCCCATTTTTAAATAATCTAACATTAGTTTAATAATTGGATAAGAACCAATCCACGCTATCTCTCTTCGAGACGCTGTGCCCATAGGAAGGCCATTTTTTTTTAAGTAGCATAGTGTTATTGGTTGAACTCTAATGTATTTTTCCTTGCCTGTAATAGGACAAACGTATTTTGAATTAGCAGATTCAAAAAAAGATGATTTAAAATTTCTCAAACTACTACCATCTGATGTAGTTCCTTCTGGAAAAAGAATTAAGTTTTGTCCTTTTAATAATTTTTTTTGTATCTCATTAGAATATCCCAGAGATTTAGTAGCTTTTGTATTATCGATAAAATAAGTATTATTTAAAATTGCTAAAAATCCAAATACACCCATTTTTTTAACTTCTTGTTTTGCAATAAATCTAGATTTTATTAAAGAGCCAATAGTTAATATATCAATCCAAGACACATGATTTGAAACATATAAATTACCGATATCATTTTTATTCTTTAAATGATCAAGGCTTTCTTGATCTAATTCAATATTTATTCCAAGAAAGAAATTTATTAACTTAAAAAAAAAGTATGGCGCATTATACTTAAGTTTTAAATTAAAGATGTTTGAAATAATTTGAATTGGAAGTATCAGAATTATTAAAAATATAATTATTAATAGTGATAAAGTGAAACTAATAATTTTCATTCAATAGTTGATTAATATATTTATTTATTTATTTTTTTTCCATAGAGTTCAAGCCTATGATCAACTAATTCAAAACCCAACTCATCTGCAATTTTTTTTTGGATAGATTCAATTTCATTATTTGAAAATTCATAAACATCACCACTTTCTATATCAATTAAATGGTCATGATTAGATTCTTGAATTGGCTCATATCGAGACCGACCATCCTTAAAATCATGCTTTTCTATTACACCATATTCTTCAAATAATTTAACTGTTCGGTAAACTGTAGCTATACTAATATTTTTATCTTTTTCTGATGCCTTTAAATAAATTAAATTTACATCCGGATGACCTGCTGGGTGTCCACCTAATTCTGTAATAATATCAGCAATTGTTATTCTTTGACCTGTCATACGCAGGCCTTTATCTAAGCATATTTTTTTTAAATCAATCATTATTAAAATGTTTTAACATATATTGGATTTGGAATATATTTGTTTTCTGGCAAATTGACTAAGTTCTTATAACAAAGAGAAAATATGTCTCTGTATATAAAAAAGTTTAATTTTTGATTGAGTTTGCTAATTATTCTCAGCGAATTAACAATTTTATTATCATCAGAAATAACATCAAATCCCAATATATCTGTCGGTTTATCAGTTTCTAAATTGACGATACTAATTTCAGATCTTTTTCCAGATTTTAAAATACTTTGAAAAAAAAATTTATGATCATTTATATGAATATATATTTTCTGATCTTTATTTGATTGAATCTTCGAGTATTCCAAACTTAAAAGGTCAAATTGTGATATTCCACAAACTGGAATATTGAGTGATAGCGCTAAAACCTTCGCAACTGTCACGCCTGTTCTAATTCCAGTAAAACTTCCAGGTCCGTTAATTACAATTATCTTTGTTAAGTCTTTATAGCCCTTGCTAGCACTATTAAGTAAGTTTTCAATTTCAGCGACTAAAGCTTCTGATACTTTTTTTATCCTTGGCTTATTGAGTGTCCGAATTATTTTTTTTCTATTTCCAAGAATAAGATTCAGGCCTTTTGAACAGTCTATCAATAAAATCATATAATTGATTATCTTTATACTTAGGTTTATGGTTAAAACATAAGTTAAATAAATTTTTTAGAAAAGTATGCAACTATTTAAATTAAAAAATATTAAATTTTATATTTTTTTTTTCATTTTTATTTTTTCAGACAATGTAATAGCAGAAATATTGAATAAAAGTAGTGCCAATGTTTTTATGTACCATAGATTTGATGAATCAAAATATCCATCAACAAATATTAACACTAAAGAATTAGAGAGTCATTTAATATATTTAAAAGAAAATGATTTTAATATTGAATCAATTAATGAGATTCTAGATAAAAAAGAAAATAAAAAACTATTCTTACGGAATACAGTTGGATTTACTGTTGATGATGCATTCTTATCTTTTTATAAAAATGGTTGGCCTATATTTAAAAAATATAATGTTCCTGTAACACTTTTTGTTTCAACTGACATAGTTAATGAATCTCATTGGAATTATATGAGCTGGGAAGACTTAAGAGAATTTATTAATCAAGGCGGGTCTATCGGTTTGCACAGTGCTTCTCATAGTCATCTAACATCATATGATATTTTAGATGTTAAGAAAGATCTTATATCTTCTATTGAAGTGATTAAAAAAGAATTAGATATTACACCTAAAATTTTTGCATATCCTTTTGGTGAGGCAAGTAATGATATAATTAACTTACTAAGAAGTCTTAACATTGATTTTGCATTTGGACAACATTCAGGAGTAATCCATCAAAATTCTAACAAATATTACTTACCTAGATTTGCTCTTAATGAAACTTACGGTAAATTAGAAAGATTTATTTTTTCTGCAAACACAAAACCATTAGTTGTTAAAAACTTTTTACCAAAAGAAATATATTTAACAGATAATAAAAAACCTAAAATAGAATTTGATATAATATCTACAATAAATAAAGGTAGTTTAAACTGTTTTTCTAACAGTGGCGGAGA
>Ga0209425_10004159_pt1 | contig 14918 bp, 15 predicted proteins | sample COG_05_FD_184749 | JGI IMG/M metagenome (GOLD analysis project Ga0209425, IMG submission 184749) | Pelagic Microbial community sample from North Sea - COGITO 998_met_05 (SPAdes) (version 2) | ecosystem: Environmental > Aquatic > Marine > Neritic zone/Coastal water | place: Helgoland, sampling... | reverse complement strand
ACATAATTTTTTAATAGTTTTGAGAAAATTAATATCGGTAGGAACTAACCCTGCAGGTTCTAAGATAACACAAGCAAATTTATTTGGATATTTTTTAAATAAGTATTTTAAGCTATCCGCATCATTAAAAATAAATTTATGTGTTAACGACTTTACTACATCTGGAACACCTATATCTCTAGTAGAACTCCCTATATACCAATCATGCCACCCATGATACCCTGCAACTGCTACCAGGTCTCTTTTTGTATATGCCCTTGACAACCTTACAGCAGCAGTTGTTACATCTGAGCCATTTTTACCAAACCTTACCATTTCAGCACTAGGTATTATATTTACTAATTTTTCAGCTAATTCATATTCTAAAGTGGAAGGAAGAGAGTAAACACTACCTTTAGTAACCTGATTAATCACAGCTGCATCTACATCTTTATCACAGTAGCCTAAAGTTATAGGCAGAAGGCCTAATATATAGTCTGTGTAATGATTTCCATCGACATCAACTATTTTCCCTCCATAAGCTCTTTCTATAAAAAGAGGCGCTGCGCCTTTAGGCCATTGTATATAACTTTTAGAAAACGTTTGGCTAGCAAGTGGTATTATAGAAGAAGCTTTTTTAAAAAAATTATTACTATTTTTATATTTATCAATTAAATTAACTTCTACTTCTTTAGACCCCTCATTAGTTTTTATTCCCTTATTTAGCAACTGAATCTCTGGTTTATTAACCAAAAAAGATATTATTTCCATCCATGGTGTATTATTTTCTATATTTTTGAAAATTATATTTAAAAAATCTAGATCTCTCTGTTCGTCTATTGTCCACCTTAAATTACTAAAATCTATAGAATTCTCTAGAGATGTTATTTTAAATGTTTTTGAATATTTTTTATTTTTTCTTAGCCCATGCATATAAGTAGTTACGTGCTCTCTAGAGAAGGAGTCTAAAGACATTCTGTTAGCCTCTAATAAAGTATCAAGTGTAAAAACCTCAACATCTAATCCATCAGGAAAAGTCCTTTTTGTAATATTAGATGTATAATCAGATTTAGTAGCACAGAGGAGTTTAATCGCTTTATCTATGATATCAGAATCTATTAAAGGACAATCTCCTGTCAGCCTTATTACACAATCAGCCTTATATATTTTTGCTACTGCTACGTACCTGGACAAAACATCTATATCATCTCCTCTAAAAACATCTACATCGGAATACTTCTTTATAGTCCGTTCTAAAGGATCGTTCTCTTTAGCTACTCCAGTCGCTACAACTATAGTATCAATCAATTTGGACAACTTAATTCTATTAAGCATTCTAATTATTACGGGAATCCCATTTAAATCTGCTAAGGCTTTATTTGGCAATCTTTTAGAAGACATTCGAGCTTGAATAACACAAAGTATTTTTAAATTATTTATCATTTAAATCATGAAGCTTTATTGGTTCAAATTTATATATTTTTTTATTTATTTCTTTACCTATAATTAATTTAGCCTCTATTGGGCTTAACCCAACTGTTCCAGAAGCAGGTCTCATATACATAATATCATTTGCTTTTATTTTGTGGCCTATAGAGAAGTCACTTCTTGAAACAATAATTCTTCTCATCCATGTTTTGTTTTTTTTCTCTATTTCACTTACCCATGATTCTTTTTCTCCATACATACTTTTATATATTTTTATATCATTTACCATCTTACTAAATTCTTTAGGGTTAAGTGAGATTTTATGATCAAAATCTTTCCTACTAGTATCTAATGTAAAATGCTTTTCAATAACACTACTGCCTAATGTAACTGCAGCAAGAGACGCATTATAACCTAATACATGGTCAGAGTATCCAATAGATAGTTTATATTTTTTTCTTAAGCTTAAAATAGTTGATAAATTAGCTTGATTAAATGGGGTAGGATAAGATGATACACAATGTAAAAGGATTATGTTCTTAGCATATTTTTTATTACATGCACCTATAGCATCATCTAAATCTTTTTGATTTGCTGTACCTGATGATATTATAAGAGTCTCTCCTATAGAAGAAATTTTTTTAATTAAAGGTAAATGTGTTATTAAACCAGAAGATATTTTATATAACTTTGGTTTTAGCTTTCTGATCCATTGTAAAGTTTTAAAATCTCCAACAGTAGTAAAAGGCTGTACTCCTAGTGATTTTGCATAATCAAACATATTTGAAGTTTCTTCAGGAGTAAGCCATGCTTTTTTAAATATTGAATAACTTATAGAATGTTTTGAATAGTTTTCATCTGCATCTATAGTTTGAAGCTTAATAGCATTAGCTCCGGCTTTTGCAGATTTTTTTATCATTTCAGCACATAAATTTATATTGCCTTCATGATTAATTCCTATTTCTGAAATAATAAATACATCTTTAGATACATCTAATATTTGAGAACCAATTTTTATTTTATCTATATTTTTCATTAATTAATCAAAAATTATTGTTTTATTCCGCAATATATATATTCATCAGTACTATTATTCATAATTAAACTTGTAGACCTTCCTGTATCTAGCAATTTAAAATATTTACTAAATATTTCTTGGGCAATTTATTAAGGCATTGATGCCATTGATGTTATTCATAACCGAACTTCCATCATCTGCACAATATTTTATATCTACATTTTTGTGAATTTTAGCCAATTCATTAATTTGCTCAGATATTAAACCAGCAGATGAAACTACTAATATATTTTTTTTCATGATGTCCTTTTTAAAAAATTTATTATTTAGCTTATTAAAACTTAATGATTAAACAATTAGATTAAAGATGTATAGGGAATAATTATTTTATTATTTTCAATTTTATTAAACGAAATTTTTTCATCTTTAATAATAGCTATCATTGCTTCAATAAAATTGACTCCGGCTGCAACTGGGATAGCAATACTTCCACTAGGTCGAGGATTAATTTCTAGTATAACTGGCTCTCCAAGAGCATCCATCATAATATCACAATCATACAACCAGTTAAGTTCAAATATATTACTTAATTTTTCTGCTAAATTATGTAAATTAGGTAAATTTTCAATTATATGGCCATCATTTGGATTATTAGGGTTTAATCTTCTCCTAACTACAGACTTTACTAGCTTGCCATTGTAGGCCAACATATCAATATCATAGATAGGATCAAATAACCTCTCCATTACTATCAATGGAAATAAATCATTATAATTACTAATATAATTATCCATAAAATTATTTATGGAAATAGATCCATCATTTTTATAATTTTTACTGATTACAGATACATCTCTGCCACCTCTTCCCACAGCTGGCTTAACTACTACTGAACCTTTAATTTTTAAATATTTGAGCACGACACTTTTTAAGTCTTCTAAGGAATTAACTTGATTATATTGCGGCACTTTTATATTTTTTGTTTTTAAAACATCGTAAGTTTTTACTTTATTGGAAATAATTTTTAATATTTCATAGTCTGCACATGCTAATACGCAATCAGCCGTCTCTAACATATTTCTTTTTTTTGCTAAAACTAACGCCTCTTCATCAGAACATGGGATAATTAAATTAACTTTATATTTTTTTACTAATTTTGCTATTTCTTTAAAATAATTTATGTTTTTTCCATAAGGTACGCATGAGAAATAATTACAAAATATCTTTGCATTAGGTTTATCTTGAGAATCAACTGCTAATATTTTTATATTATATCTATTCTCCTTCAAAATTCTTTTCCTTAATTCAGCAGATAGGCCTCCTCCTGAACTAGTAAACATAATAGTAAAATCATTCATGTTATATCTGATAGGCATATTGGTTCCCATTTTTTAAATTTTTCTAGATCACAATCTAAATTATCATAAACAACATATAATTTATCAGAATAAGCTTTATTATCTTTATAAAAGTAATTTTTTAATTTTGCTTCTAATTTAAAACCCGCCCTTTGATAAGCGTTTAAAGACCCTTTATTACTTGAATCTATACTTGCACTAAATTTTCTTAATCCTCCTTCAGAAAATGCTTTTTGGACCACTAGTTTTATTGCCTCAGTACCTACACCTTTGCCCCAATAATCCCTATTTCCAATTAAAGTTACTAGATCAGAAACTCCATCAAAACGTCTTAAAGGCCCTATTTTAATATTTCCTACGTGATCTTCTGTATTTTTATCACAAATGGCATATATATAATAATTACGATGCAGAATTCCATCTGTAAGATACTTTTTGCTATCGTCTATAGAAATATTTCTGGCTTCTAAATATTCTGTTACCTTATTATCTCTAAACCAAGATATATAATTTTTATTTATATCCTCTAACTTTAAAGGTCTTATAATTATATCAATACAGTTCAATATTCTATTCCTATATAAGTGATCTCATAAAAGTCTATCAATATAATTGGCTGCTCTAGTACTAGTGTTACCAGAAGGCCCATGAATATATTCTTTTATTAGCAGCGTACGTTTAGCTTTTTTATTGTCCCATTTGTTTTTTAGATGTTTCTTTGGAGTCGCAAGCAGCTCTTTTAATCTTAATTCCCAATCTATTGCATCGACATTAATAACAAAAAAAGAATCCATAAATAGTTTTTCAACATTTTTTGATAATAATGGGTAACATTTTTTTGACATTAAATAAACTAAAGGGGTTTCATTTATTAAACACCAACCTATTGTACTATAATTTGAATCTGTAACTATGATGTCAGCTATAGCTCGCATATATCTAAAATCAGTATCTTCGACCATCGTTATATTACATGAAATGTTGAATAATTTAGAATAACAAGGCTGATATATTAATCTTTGTGATGGATATTTTTTATATAAAACTTTTTTATTAATATTATTATAAGCTTTAGTTAATAAATTTTTTTCTCTTTCAAAGGTATACGTACTTACAGGACTAGAAGGTGCATTTTTAAAATTCCCTCCATATAAGACTCCTGAAACATGCACTATAACCTCTTCTTTTTTTTTTATTTTATATTTTTTTTTCATAAAAAATTTCTGCAGTTTATAAAAATTTATATGTTTTTTTTGTTCAGCTTCTCCAATGATACATACTTTGTTGTTTTTACTTTCTTCATTCAATAAATTTGCCCGATCAAATTCTTTTTTTGCCGCGAAGCTACTAACCATTAACAAATGACATGTAGTAGATTCTAGATTCTCCATATATTGACTGCTATCTCGATTAATTCCTGCCGTAACTCCGTGCTCAAAGCCTATTAACTTCATTTTATATTTATTACATAAATAAAATAATTGATTTGCTATGGGCCCATAAAAACCAGCAGTTAAAATATATTTAATTGATTTTAAACTTGAAAAATATTTAGTATATATTTTAGTATCTATATGCAATTTAACTAATCCATAAAATATATGGTCTATAATTATAATTTTTTGTGAAACAATTTCTGATTTAGTGAAAGAAAATAATCCTAAATAATTATTTAAAATAAGATCTATATCATTAGATACAATACTTTTCTTTTCTTCGTGTTCTTCTAATTCTAATTTGTCAAATTTAGGAAGTTTTAAGGCTTTAATTTTATATCCTTTAAAAAATAGTTTTGATATTGTTTCACTTAGTGTCTCACACTTTTTTATGTAAAAGATGCTTTTTTGTTTTTGAAAAAAAAATGCTATAGGATTTAAAATTCTATATAAAATATAAGGGATAGGCCATGTTATTAACCTTAAGATAATATTCTTTGCACTAGTATCATTAATATTTTTCGGTTCATTTATTCTTAATTCAGTAATTTCAAAAGGAATGTCACCAAAAAAATATTTTTCAGCAATATATTTATAAACATTAGTAAAGCGTGGAAAAATCCATGGATTAATATCGTCATAATAATCACTTTTATTTATAATAAAGTTCAATTTATTCACAGATATGCTGTTTAATAATAATTTAAAAATTAATGATTTTTCTATTACTGTATTGAACATGGTACGTGTGATGACATATATTCCAAGTTTATTACTGAGATAACTAAAAATATTTTTATAATTATTTTTGATAAAAATTTTCTCAATTTCATTAGCCATTAACAAAATATTTTTTCCTATTTCATTTCCCTGTTCTTGAGATAAGAATTTAGAAATATCCATAACATAGCCTTTAGTTATTGGGTCATTAGCTAAAAGTGGATTATCCGTAACTAATATATCTTTTTTGACATCATAAGATTTAATGGCTAAATTAAAACCCTCAATACTATCTATATAAAATAAATTATCTATTTGTTTTTTATGCACGGATTACATCAATTATTGTATTTGATATATATTTTATATCTTGTGTATTTAAACCTAAATACATAGGGATACTTAAGGTAGAGTTATAATACCTTACTGCTCCAGGATACTTTGTATATTTATCACTATAATATGGCTGATAAAAAAGTGGGATATAATGCACCTGAGTACCTATACCTCTAGACTTTAACTTATTCATAATATCTGTTCTGGTTTTTTTAATTAAATTAAAATCTATTGATATAGCATATAAATGATAGCTATGATTTTCATTATTTGAAGGTTTAACTGGCAACAAAATACTATCAATATTGTTTAATAGTTTACTATATTTATTTGCAATAATATTTCTCTTTTGTAACGACTTATGTATTAATGACAATTGGCTTTTTCCCAATGCACATTGCATCTCTGTTGCCCTGTAATTCCATCCAATATCCTGCATTTCATAATACCAAGGAGCATTTTTTAAAGCAGCTATTCCAGTCCATTTCTTACTATCTCTAATTATTCCATGGCTCCTTAATTTTCTTGCTTCTGATGCATATAACTTATTATTAGTTAAAATAACTCCTCCTTCCCCCATAGCTATATGCTTTATAGCATGCATACTCATAATAGTAATATCCGAATGTTTACAGGCACCAACTTTAAATTTAATACCTTTTTTATTACTATACTCAGAGAGAGGTGCATGGCTAGCATCTTCTAATACAAGCATACCTTTTCTTTTTGCTTCCTTTGAAATACCTACCATATCGCATGCTCTGCCTGCTAAATGTACCGGGACGACTACTCCTACCTTAGACTTAATTACTGATAAAGAATTAGAAAGGGTGTCTTGAGTCATCAGGCCAGTTTTATAATCTACATCTGTAAAATAAACTGGGCCGTTTAATAATGCTGCTGCATTGGCAGTAGATAAAAAAGTTATTGGAGATGTAATAATACCCGTATTTTTGCTTACTCCTAACAATTGATATGAAATATGTAGTGCAGCTGTTCCAGAATTAACAATAACAGCAAATTTAGCGCCCATTACTTTGCTTAATTCTTTTTCCAAGTTTTCTACTTCTTTACCTTGAGTAATAAATTTAGACTTTAAAGTTTTAGTGACTGCATTAATATCTTTTTTAGTAATATTTTGTTTAGAATATGGGTATTTAATCATCTTAATATCACCAATTTATTAATTTCATTAGCTATTCTAATTGCACCTTTTCCATCCACAAGAGTCATTCCCTTACTAATAATACGCTTAGATAAAGAATCATTGTCTAATAATTTTTGTAAATTATTTTCAATAGATAAAATAGAGTTCTCTGCTTTGAAAGCAACACCTAAACTTACCCATTTATTTACTAATGGTTCATGGACAAAATTTTGAGAAATTAGCAAACTGGCCATGCCATAATACATTCTTTCTAGATGAGACAAACCAGGAGCACCTATTGCTATACTACATTTACTATAAATTTTTTCCATATTATTTGTATCTACAATTAATTTAAATGATGATATGTTTTTTATTGATGCCCTAACTTTCATCAAAATTGGAGAATCTTTTCCAAGAGTAACCATCACACTGAATCTATAGCCTTTATTTTTAATTAGACTTTTTATAGCTTCAATTGCATTTAATGTGACACCTTTACTATCATAAGATCCAAAAGAAACTAATAAATTTGAATAATCTATATTTTTTTTATAACATTTATCACTATTTTCTATAGGGGCATATTTAGGCCCACACAAATACTTAATACCGTTAATATTTTTTATATTAATAGGCTGAGGACAAATAACAATATTAACTTTTATCTTATTGTCTGTATCAACTAAAGCTGCAATTGGCATCTTTCTATCCAGCCCTCTGATCTCTTCAATATTAATAGCTGTATTATCTATTAATAAACCATCAATTTCTTTATTTAATATATATTTTTTAAGTTTTATATTTTTACTAGAGTCATTCTCATAGATTATTTTATCTATCGTTGGTATATTTTTTTCTATAGCATCACTTTTTTTATCAAAAAACCATATAATATCACCTTTAATATATTTTCTTATTGATAAACACCTCATAAAATGACCTTTACCATAAGTCACTTCTGTAGATACTCTTATACCTAATTTTAACATTTAATTTGAATATATTTTTCTAATAAAAGCATAGTTTACTCATTAGACTTCAGTATACTGTTTATATCTGCAATTGATAAAAAATTTTTGTTAGTATCACTTGAATACTCAAATGAATTTGAAACAGGTTTACCTGTGTTACCTATATATTCTTTTAATTTTTCTGTGTTCCACCAGGAAAACATAGGTTGAATAATATAGTAATCACTCATATCAATACAATTAAGTGATTCTTCACGCGGTATCATCACTTCATGTAGTTTTTCACCTGGCCTTATTCCTACTTCTTCATATTTACCTTCTCCTGCTAAACAAGTAATTAAATCTATAATTCTAACACTTGCAATTTTAGGTATAAAAATTTCTCCTCCGCTCATAATAGATAAAGAGTTAATTACAAAATCTACGCCTTGATCTAAACTAATTACAAACCTTGTCATATCTATATCAGTAATAGGTAGTTTTTTTACACCATCTAATAGCAATTTACGAAAATGTGGTATCACACTACCTCTTGAATTAATCACATTGCCATACCTTACTACTGCAAATCTAGTATCATGCTGGCCAGATAAATTATTGGCCGCTATAAATAATTTATCAGAACATAACTTAGTTGCCCCATATAAATTAATTGGACTTGCGGCTTTATCTGTTGAAAGAGCAATAACTTTTTTTACATTATTTCTTATAGCAGCATCAATTACATTTTGAGCTCCATGAATATTAGTGGCGATACATTCTGTAGGATTGTATTCTGAAGAAGTAACATGCTTCATAGCTGCTGCATGAATTATAAAATCAATATTAGCACAAGCTCTCTCCAACCTATTTTTATCTCTTACATCTCCAATAAAATATCGTATATTTGGATATTTTACTTCTGAAAAATATTGAGACATTTCGTATTGTTTTTGCTCATCTCTGCTAAATATAACTAATTTTTTTGGTTTATATTTTTTTAATACTAATTCAATGAATTTACTACCAAAAGAACCTGTACCGCCTGTAATTAGTATGTTTTTATTGTTTAAAACCAATGTGTAATTCCTTATTTATAATTTTATTTACCTAAGTACTTTGCAAATATTTTTTTCGGCGAGCCTGTCCCTTTAACTTTTCCATCTTCTAGATAAACTACATAATCTGCACTTTCAATAGTAGTTTGTCTATGGGCTATGATAATTATAGTTGAGTTGTTTATTTTTATAAATTCATTAATAGATTTCTTCACGTGTAATTCAGAGACATGGTCTAAAGAGCTAGTAGCCTCGTCCAAAATTAAAATTTTAGATTTAGATAGAAATGCTCTAGCTAATACTAATCTCTGTTTTTGACCACCTGATAATTTTTGTCCTTTTTCTCCTATATTATAATTATATTTACTAGGTAATTTATCAATAAATTCTGAGACGCCGGATTGATTACTAGCTTCTATGATTTCAGAATCAGTTGCTTCAGGAAGATAATAGCTTATGTTATCTCTAATAGTCCCATCAAATAATATTGCTTCCTGAGAAACAAAAGATATTTCATTTCTTAAGGATGCAATAGAATAATCTTTAATATTTTTACCATCTAGAATTATATCTCCTGAATTAGGAGATATAATTCTAGGCAGTAAATCAATTAATGTTGATTTACCTGACCCAGACATACCTACTATTGCCGTAATTTTATTGGGAGGAATTGCTAAATTTATATTATTTAAAATAATATTATTTTTAAAAGTATTATAAGCAAAAGAAACGTTTTTAAATTCAATAGAAATTGTATTACCAGAATAATTAATCCCCTTTATTAATTCTTCTTTATTTTTTGATGATTCATGTAATATTTTAGTTATAGCATGTAATGATGGTGCATGAGATACAATAGAATTAATCAATCCATTCATTTTGGTACCAAGAGGAATCAAACGAATAAATAGTATTCCAAATAAAGTTATTTTACCAAAATCAAAATTAAAATAATTTACAGATAAATTCAAAAAAATAACACATAAAAACATTGCCAGTACAGTGATCATAAACCTTGAAATATTACTATATTTAATAATATCTAACTGATAATTAGCATATTCATTAGCTAATTTTTCAATTTTTTTAATTTCATTATTTACTAAAGAACCAAACTTAAATAATCTCCATAAAGAAAAATTTTCACTCACAAAATTATAAAAATTTTTTCTTAAAGAAACGACTTTATCTCCTGCGCCATAAGACTTACGTACAAACCTAATCATAGAAAAAATTAAAACTATTAAAATTACTATAGCTAAACTAGTCATATATGGAGCAAAAAAAAACATCACTGCCGCATATATACTAATTTGTAATACTGCACTTAAAAATGTTAAAAAAGTTTTATACAATATACCAGTTTGTGTACATTCACTTTCACATATTGCATTAAATTGCCCTTGTTTAATACTTCTTATATAATCTGCTTTAGAAGACATAATGCTTCTAAAACACTTTACAGATAAATCTTTTGATATATTTAATCTTGTTCTCTCTGTCTCTAATACTTCAAATATATTCATAAATTGTCTCATTGCTACAAATATTAATAAAATAATTGAGAGGTTAAGTAACGTAAATGGGATAGATAAAAAATTATAAAAGTTTGTTAAGTACAGTCCATAATTTGTTGCCGCAATAAAATTATCTATATTCTGGTCAGCTTGAATAAATTGTATTAAAGGCATCAAGGAAATAATACTTAAAGCGTCAAATAACATTACAAATATTATTATAAATATTAAAAATATTGTCCTCTTAAGAGATACTACATTTAAATCTCTATATTTAGAAAAAAGATCTATTATTTTTAAATATAGTTTTTTTAAATTAAGCATTATATCTTTTATTTATAACTTTAGATATTCTAGTACTTAATAAAATATTTGCTAAAATTGTTCTTCTCATATCTCTATCAGTTATTGCACCTTTTACTTTAAAATTTTTATCTACTACAACTTGACTCTTAAACCTTAACTTATCTGAGTTCAGCTTTTTAATCATATTAGCTATGCTTTCATCGGAATAACAAATATATTGCTGATAATTTTTTATAATTATACTATTCATATTTAATAATTCTATTCTATTAATTTTCTTATGATACAAAAAGCCTCTGCCATTATAAAACCTGACTCTGCCCCTCTTTTTATTGCTAAAGCTTTTATAGCTTCTATAGACCTAGGATGTGGAGCATCATGTAACTCTTTTTTATAAATATTTAAAGACTCTTCTTTTAAGCGCCAATATTTATCAATAGAAATATATAAGTTCGGTAAAAAAAGAAAGTCATTTAAGTATGGGGCCTGATCAGTTGAAGAAGGAGTTTCAAAAGATCTAATTTCAGGAGTTTTACTGCCCATTGGCCTAAGTGCTACTAAAGCAGATTTGGCTGATACAGTATGATCTTTATTTATATCTCCTAAGTGATGTATATAAACTATGTCAGGCTTTATTTTTTTAAAGTCCTTTTCTAAACATTTAACTATATCTAATTCTGGTACCTCGTCTAATCTTTGATCCGGAAAGTCGTAAAATGAAAATAAATTAGCCCCCACAAATTTACACCATTTTTCTGCATTTTTTACTCTGTTTTTATTTTTATATTTTTGGTTTTTTTTAGAATCTTCTCCTTTTGATAAAATAATAACAAATACGTTATCTTTTAAATTCACATGCTTTATTATAGTGCCTGCCATGCCTAAAGCTTCATCATCTGGATGTGCTACTACTACAGCTATATTATTTTTATTTTTCATAATAATCTTCAGGTCTTCCTATATCTTTCCATTTTTCATGTATGGGGAATAAAGAAGTAGTATAATTTTTTTTAACTACATCATTTAATAAATCAGGCATGTTGTAGTGCTTATTGTATTCTAATAAGTCGTAAACTTCTTTATTTAAAATATATAAACCTCCCGCAACCGCATAACTGATGGTTGGTTTCTCATCTATTGACTCTAAGTGGCCCATTTGATTAGATTTTAAAACTCCACATGGAATATTAGACTCATATGTAACACTTGCAATTGTAGACGAAAACATACCATTTAAATGAAAAGATATCATTGCTTCTAGAGAAATATTAGTTAATAAATCTCCATTCATTACCAATATTGGCCCAGTAATATTTTTAGAAATTAAGGACAATGGACCTATAGTTCCTAATTTATTATTTTCATAAACAGGTATTATTTTAGATTTAGATTTACGTTCTTCTATATATTTAACAATTTTTTCAGCCAAATAATTTACCGATATGTAAATTTCTTTAATACCTTCATTTTCTAATTGACTAATACAATATTCTAAAACAGGCTTACCTTTAATTTTCAACATAGGTTTAGGAGTGAATTTTGTTAATTCGCCTAACCTAGAACCCAAACCTCCTGCCATTATAATAGCCTGAGAAATATTTTTATTATCCCCCTTAATCATTATTGCTATTAATTCTCTAGAATTATTTAATATTGGAAGAAAAAATGGTTCTCTATCAATATTTGAAAGTAACTTAACATGATCGTCCTTGTTCTCCTTAAAAGAAAAAATAGGATTCTTATTCATGAAAACTTCTACTGTTTCATTAATATCGTGCTCTTTTAAAATACCTCTTCTAATGTCTCCATCTGTCAAAGTTCCTACTAATTTATTATTGGCGTCTAAAATTATTTGAAACAAACCATATACATTATTTAACTTAATAATAGTATTTTTTATACTATCCTCTTTATAGCTAATATATTGCTTTAGTTTATTTTGAGAAATGTTGAAAAAGTTCATTTTATTTCCTAATATTTAACATTCTATCAAATATAAAATTTTTATTTTGATCATTTATATCTATTTTCATTTTTGCTTCTTTCTTTTCTTTAAGTAACTTTTTAAGTGTTTTAACTAATAATAATTTGTCAATCATATTCCACAATTATATTTCTAAAAAATACGTTGTCATGAATATTCCTACAAATATCCTTATTTTTATATACGAATATTATCTATCTCAGATAACCAACTCTATGTTATCAAAAGAATTGTAAGTGCAATTACAGAAAAATTTTATATAAACTCAAGTAATTTTTTATATAAACTAGCTCCTATAAAACCATTTGTACCTGTCACTAATATATTTTTGTTATTTATCCCCATTTCTCAACGCTACCGCACTTAGGGTGAAAGCACAAACCAAGAATAAAAGAAATAGTAAATCTTATTTACTTATCTAGGTTTAGAACCTCACTACATTATATTAAAAATAACATGTTCATAAGTTGAACGTCAACTTAAATTTATTAAGCAATACTAGTTAAAGGATCTCTCCAGTCTTTATAGTTAATAAAGCGTTGCCCTATAACATATTTACCAATACTAGCTCTTGAAGCAGGTAAAGTGCTTAATAATTCCTTTAAGTAAATAGGTAACTCATTAGAAAATTTGACCTCTAAAGTAGTCATTCTTTCATTAATGACTGGAACAGAAGCACCTTTATCAATATTATTAAAATCAATAAAATTATTATAAGTACTTAAGTTCTTATCAAAAGTAATTCTGATATTATTATATGGTAAAAAATATGCTTCTCTTTCATATTCTACTATAACTTTAGGTTTATATTTAAAAGCATCTAAATAAGATATCATTCCATTTAAGGTTTTAGATCTATTTATAATTTTTTTGAAAGTTAAGTTGTATAAATGCAAGCTATCTTCTTTAGTAATAATACTGCTAATTTTAGAAATAGTGTTATTTTCTTTTATTTTATTTTCTAATTTTATTAATGAGAAGTCTTTATTATATATACGAATTCTATACTTCCTTCTTGATAAAATCCCATCTAATTTTTTCCTGAATATATTTAAGTTCATCTGGACTGATTTTTAAATCAATATATTTATCTCTTGGAATAGGATGCTTAAGAGTAACTTTATAAAAATTAAATGGCGTCATTAACGCGTGGATTTTATCTTCTATAATGCAACCAATTTGGGTTCTCAAGCAAAATTTTTGCATACCCCAATGAATAAAATTAGTTTGGTATAATATTAAACAAAATAAGTAAACTATTGTAAAAAAAATAAATATATATTTTAAAAATTTAATTGTTTTTTTCATTTTAGTACATTAAAAGTGAAGCATCATTAATACCATCTATGGATTTAATCTCTTTCAATAAAGTATCATTATTTATAGGCCTAAGTTTATAAACTACTTCTCCTGCACCCAAACTAGAAGTATGGCTTATTAATTTGTTATTTAAAGAATTATTACTTACTACTTTTATTATGTTATCTATATTAGTCTTATTATACTTTATAACTAAAATATGAGGCTCAACAGCTTTTGGAATTTTGTATAAAATAAAACACACTAAAGATATTAAAACAGTGCATATTATACTAACCTTAATCATTCCTATTCCATTAGCTATACCAACTGTTATAGCCCAAAACATAAAGATTATATCTAAAGGGTCTTTAATAGC
>Ga0209425_10004152_pt1 | contig 14932 bp, 13 predicted proteins | sample COG_05_FD_184749 | JGI IMG/M metagenome (GOLD analysis project Ga0209425, IMG submission 184749) | Pelagic Microbial community sample from North Sea - COGITO 998_met_05 (SPAdes) (version 2) | ecosystem: Environmental > Aquatic > Marine > Neritic zone/Coastal water | place: Helgoland, sampling... | reverse complement strand
AATGCCATTAAGCTAATGTAATTTATAAATCTATTGTTAAGCTTAAATTTTTTTGATGAAAAGTCTTTTAAAATATACTTTAAAAAAATCACATTGGAATAAATTACAACCAAATAAGCACCTAAATTAAAAAGATTAAATTTAAAATATGGTAAGAAAAAAATTGAATTTAAATAAAAAAGGGATGATTGTGTCCTAAAACCATGGCCCAAATTTCCAATTCCAATAATTAAATCATATTGGGTTAAAAGGTATGTATATGGAAAATGATAATATTCAAAATCATCATGATTTTTTAAAATCAATATTGATATAAAAAATATAAAGAAAATTAATAAATAAAATTTTAATTCTTTTTTCATATCATTTTGTATTAAGTGCCAAATGAAAAAAGATAGGCCAATGATTATGAATATAAGATTGTTTATTTTTGAATGTGGTATGATAAAATTACTAGCATAAGAATATATCATAGAAAAAAATATTCCAATTAATCCATAATATCCTAAATTTAGTTTGTCAGTTTTATTAAATATTGCTCTTTTAAAAAAAAAACCATATCCAATCATACTTAATGAAATTAAAAAACAGCCAGAGAAAAAAAATATTATGTTCATTATTATGAAATTTAATTAATTTTATAGACTTTGGTAAAGTAAATGTTAAGAAAATTATTAAATTTAAATGCCTTACAAATATTTTGATAATAGTAAGCAAAATTTATATTTTGTAATTACCTTTTTTTACCTATTTTTGATCATTGCGTTTATATTTAGCTTAGATCCTAATGGTGGTGCTTATCCTGACTATTTAAACCAAAAAAAAATTAGTCAAAATTTTGCTGTTGATTTCAAATATGAGCTTTTCAACTTTGATAAAACCACAACAAGACATTCTCCTGTTCTTCTAATTATTTTATCTTTTTTTGAAAGATACGAAATTAATGATTACCTAATAAGGATTATAAATTTACATTTTTGTTTGCTGCTACCAATTTTGTTTTATAAAATTATAACACTAAAATATAAATCAATAAATTTCCAAAATAAGATATTACTATCTTGTCTAGTTTTTTTATCACCAACTTTTATTTCACTATCAATTTGGCCAGATAGTAGGATATATGGTTTGATATTTTTTTGTTTAGCATTAATTGAATATTTAAAGTTTGAGCAAGAAAAAAAATTTTCAAACTCTATTAAGTGTGTTGTTTGGTATGCAATATCATCTTATTTTAGTTTAAACTTCGCATTATTTGCAATATTTTTTTTATATAAATTTTTTTTAACTTATAAACTTTCAAATAAATTTATTTATATATTAATTTTTAACTTCATATTGTCAACACCTGCTCTATTGTATGTATTTTCATTAGATACTATTTTTTTTTTAAAATCTGGGATTGCTGGAAAAGATTTTGAATCATTAAATAGTTTAAATTATTTTAATAAAATAATTATAATTCCATCTATTATATTTTTTTATCTCATACCTTTCTATTTTACCAAATTAATAAAAATAGATTCAAACATTTTTAAAGTTTATAATATAATTTTATCTTTATTAGTTTTTTTAATTTCTATATTTTTTTTTGACTATAGAGGTAATTATTCTGGAGGTGGAATTTTCTTCAAAATTTCTAATTATTTTTTTCTTAATAATTTAATTTTCTATTTTATAGGTTTTTTATCTATTTTAATTGTATCAAATATATGTAGATTAAATTTTGATAATTTTTTAATTATATTTTTACTTATTTTGAGTAATGTTCAATATTCAATTTATCATAAATATTATGATCCATTCTTATTTATATTGTTTTTTAGTATTATAAATTTAAATTTTCAAAAACAAAAACTGAAAGATTTGCAGGTTTCTTACTTTTACTTATTTGTAACTTTTTTTTTAATATTAAATTTATTAAAAAATAATTTTTAATTTTTCAAAATTATTTTTTTAAACAAAAATAAATATAATAAAGTGTAAAATGAGATACTAATCAAAATTAAAACTAATTGATATTTAGTATTAGAAATATTTAATGAGGCAAAATTTATTATAATAAAATTGCAAAAGTTAATTAATATGGCACTTAATATGTTCGCATTATATTCTTTAAGCTTAAATTTTGTTTTAAATAGTATGTATATAAATTGATGCAAATGTTTTGTGTCTGGCTTAACTGGAGATCTATTAAATCTAAACTTTCTTATTATAGAAAATAAAATTTCATAACATGGATACCAGCTTAATAAAATTATATATAAACTTGATATTGAGGTGTGATTAAAATTATAAAAATCAACTAATATAAATCCATATATAAATCCTAGTAAGTAAGAGCCACTATCTCCAAGGAATAAACTATTGAATAAATTAAAAATGAATAAAATAATTAATATAATAATCCAATAATTCCAATATGGTAAATTTTGTATAAAATAATCTTTTTCAATATAGTACAGAAATGCTGATAAGATTATATAATAGCCTAGCACATTAGTGTTTAAACCATCTATAAAATTTGTTCCATTAATGATGATCAATATACAAAATAAAACAAACAATTGATTAAAAAAGTTATTTTCTAATAAAGCATCAAAAAAATCTACTCCTGTATTTTGTAATGCTAAATTGCTTAAATTTATAAAAAAATATAAACACGAAATTTGTAAAATCAGCCTAATTACTGCAGAATTTATTTTTTTTATATCAGATAAAAGCCCAATAAGAAAAAATGATGTAGCAAATATAATAATGGGATGATCAATAAAAAATATTACAAGATAAACAAATAAGAAAAACCCTCCTGATAAGGGAATTTCTTTTTTTGTAACAAATTTTTGATGTTTATCTCCATTAAAGTTTAATAAAAATGATTGTTTTATTAAAATAAAATTAACACTTAATATAAATACAGGTAATAAAATTAAAAGAATATTTAACATTTTATTCAAAAGTATTTAATTTAGAAAAATAATCAAATTAAAAATAAATAGCCTTATTAAAAAAAGATAATCCTCTAAGATATTTGCTATATCTTTTTGGTTTGATTGGAATGTTATCTAATATATTAAGTGCCTTATTCAAATTTGAATAATCAAACTTTACTTCAATTACACTATGGGTATCGACAAATTCTTTAGCGACTATATTTTTATTCAAAAGAAAGGAGCTATATTTAATATTTTTGTCATGTGTAATTCTTATGTCGTCTTTTATGAAATAATCTCTCATATAGCTTACTTTCAGACTAGGTACTAAAAAATCTCTAACAATATATTTTTCTATGAAAGGCTCAGTTATTAATTCTTTATAAATTTTATTTTTGAGACTAAATAAGTTAAAAAAATCTATTTCATTTACTTTTTTTTCAAGTTTAATTATTTTTTTTGTACCAAACTTATTGTTTTTTTTTTTAATCTCAAGAAAGCAGTCAGAAAAATTTTTTTTTCCATAATATCTTACTCTAATTTTACTTCTTTGGCTTTTACCATCTATATTATCTCTTGCAATCTGCAAATTCTCGTTATCAAAATATATGCTATTTATGTATCTTGATGGGTGATGTTTGCTTAAATTTTTGAAACTAATTAAATATTTTTCAATAATATATTTATCAAAGTTTTCATAAGGGATTTTTAATTCTAGTCTCATAAACTAATATATCTCTTCTAAATCTAAGTTAGAATTATCTATTTGGATTTTATTGATAATAATTTTACTTGCAAAATCTGATTTAGCTTTAATTTTTTTATTTTGATCATGTTTTATATTTATTTGTCCACCGTTAGGGTAAAAATTTTTTTTCTGAAAAGCTACAATGTCATATAGAATTGAATTAACAAAATTATTATTAAGTACACTTACTGTACTTTCATCTTTACTAGCAATTGCTATATTTGAATTAATAAAAGTATTATTATCACTTGTTAATATGCTTTTTTCTCCCGCTGATATTGACTTATCTAACACATCTTTAAAACTAGAATTTTTTATCATAACATCAGAGCCTGAAAAATCAGCCGCATCTCCTCCTACTCCAGCAAAAGTAGTACTTAATATTTTACCAGAAGAAAAATCAGAGTCTATTGCATCAGACTCACTATTTACAAATTTTGAGTCTTTAATAATGAATTTTGACTCAGTAATGTTTAAAAAATCTTCTGCAGAGGTATCTTTAAATGTTGTATTGTAAAATTCCACATCTGATTTATAAAAATTTAACCCTCCAGTTAAAGAAGCTATATTACTTTTAAAATATTTTACATCACTGATCACAGTGTTTTTAAATGTTGATTTTTTTTTTGCATTTTTAACAAAAATACCTTTCCATTTGATATTAGAAGAAATAGGTTGAAAATATATTTTTTTTGTTTCACTTCCAATAGCTTCAATATGACCTTCGTTTAATTCTATATAGGCATTTTGTGCAAAATTTACCTTGACCCCATCTTCAATGATCAAATTATAATTTTTTGGGATTATTAATGGTTTATTAATAAATATTTGCTCCCTATCTATAATGAAATTATTATCAACAAGTTTTAAATCCTTTAAGTCAAATAATTCATTTTTTTTTAATTCAAAATTATTCAACTCTTCAATATCAAATTTCTTAGTTGATAAGTTTATATCTTTAAAATCTAACAAAATCTTTATTTTCTGAAAATTTTTCAATTCATCATTGATATTTATTTTTTCATAAACAAATTCATTTGATTTTAAAATTAGCCTGAGAGGAATTTTTTTTTGACAATTTTTTTTACAGTTTGTTTTATAGGCAATTAATTCTTTGATTTTCAGGCTATAAGGGGTTAGATTAATTAATCTTAATTCACCATTACTTGCAGCTCTTAAAAAAATTGGATGTTCTAATAATTTAAAATATTTTTTTTGGACATCTTCTATCCTTACTAAATTTTCAACTGATTTTATTTTAAAGTTATTTTCATTGAAAATTTTAATAAAATTTATTTTATTATTTAGTTTATCTAGATTAGATTTTATTAATTCAAAATTGATTTTATCTTTACACTTTATTTTGTATTGACATAAATTTTCTAAGTAAGCTTGATTAGAGTCAATTAGTTCTGCAAAATTTTTTATATTTTCTTTAAATTTTTTTTGAAACAAACTATTTTTGAAAATCTTATCATAGATTAATTTTTCTTCTTGAGGGCAAAATGATTTACAATTAAAAAAATTTTTAATTGTTTCTTTAAATTGAGTATCATTTTCAATTTTTTTATTTGTGGTTGATCCTAAATCACTTGGTATAGGTTCAAGTTTGTGAGTAAATGGGTTAAAATAAAATCTTATATTTCTAAAACCAAACTGATGAAATTCCCCTGTAACTACCGCAAGAATAAATATTTTAGAAAATTTATCCATATCAAATATTTTTTGAATAGAATTTTTATCAACTTGATTGATTAAATTATCTTTTAAATCTTGAATATAATTAAATGAATATTGAAAATAAATGTTATCAAAATCATTTTTATTATAATAAAAGTTTTCAATTTTTCCCTGTTTTTTTATCAAATATGAAATGAATTTTGCATCATTTGGAAAATCTTTTATTAATTTTCTGTATACTGTGTTATCAGCTTCGTTTGTAAATTTAACAATTGGAGAATATTTTTTTCTTCTAAGTTCAAAATATGCATCGGAAAACTGCTCCTCTGCTAGCATTAAACCCCAATCGTCTCCATTTAAGTTTACTTCAAAAGTATAGAAATTTGCTGTATCAACCCCGAAATCTGACAGTATTTTTGAATAAATAATGTTTCCTGGAAACTGTCTGCTGTAATGTTGAATTAAATCAAATTCTTTCATTCCTTTTATAGAGCCACCCTTTTTTAAATTTACCCTTAAACTAAATTGTTTATTGTTACCGTAATGATCAGATAAGACTCCTTTTAATCTAGCAGTAGCCTTATAAGTTTTGTTATTAAATTCTATTGAAATAGGAACTTTTTTTCTAGAAGTGTTAATTCCTGTGGCTAGTGCTTTTTTTCTTGCATCTTTAAGAGTATTAAAATTTTTAAATTTTATATTTATTTTCAATTTTTCATGTTTCATTTCATTATGTACTTTATATCTTACCGAACTAAATAATGAAGACAGGGAGTCTTTAATAGACCATGAAATTATTCTGTTTGTCTGTTTAAAAAAAATTCTAAGCTCCTGATCAATACTTCCTTTGAAACCAGGTGTTAAATTTCCCAATAGTAAAATGAAAATTATTAAAATTGATACTATTGCTAAAACAATTATTTTTTTTAAATAATTATTTCTAATTTTCACAATTTATTAATATACTGGATTTGAGAAATAATAATTTAAATCTAAATCATTAAGATTTTCACTTAATGTAAGATTTAATTTATCAAAATCTTCAATATTTTTTATTGTTACTTTTAATATAAAAGTGACGTGTGTTTCATTTGACTCGAATTTTGTTAGCTCAAAATCATCAAGATAATTCTTTAAATTTTCTATAATGTATTGATTGCTTACTATGTTTTTATTTTTATCTTTGCTTTTACACGATATTATTAAATTATACTCTTGCGCATTTTTTTTTGAAATATTTCCTATAAAAAACCAAATTATAAAAAAAATAATTATACAAATCATACTCGTAGGTATAATTTGACCTGCCCCATATCCAAGTCCAATTGATATAGCTAAAAATAAGTATATTAACTCTTCAGGTTCTTTAATTGGCGTTCTAAAACGAACTATTGAAAGCGCACCAACTAAACCTAGTGATAAAGCTAACGAGGATTTAACGATTAAAATAACTAAAAAAGTAACCAATGAAAGTAAAGGTAAAATATTTGAAATTTGTAACTTATTTGATAATGATATTGACTTCATCTCATAAATAATTTTAAGACAAAAAGAAGTTATTATACAACAAAAAAAACTTAGCAAAGTTCTTACATAATCAATTTCATTAAATGTTTCTAAATTATTTAAAAATTCATTCATGTGTAATCCTATAATTCATTAATAAGTTTATTTAAATAAAATTTTCATATATTTAAGTGATTGCTTTTCAATATCAAATCTTATCTTGCTTTTGCTAAATTTTTTGGCTGAATTATTATAATAAGAGTAATTATTTATTATCTTAATTATACCTTTTTTCAATTTGTTCTTATCATTAATCGGATAAATAATTCCAGCTTTATTATTTTTTAAAACATCTTCTGCTCCACTACAATTAGATGAAATACATGGTATACTGTTTGATATAGCATCTACCAATATATTTGGGCATCCCTCGTATAATGATGGCAAAATAAATACTTTTGACTTAATTAACTCTTTACTAATATCTTTAGTCCAGCTTTTTAATTTAATTTTTTTTTGTAATCTGAAATAATTTATTTTTCTTAAAATTTTTGATTTATAGGAACCGCTTCCTATAATGACTAATTTATAATCTTTTATTTTTTTTGTAATATCTGAAAATACCTCTATTAAAAATTCAAAGTTTTTTTGTTTTGAAAAACGGCCAGCTGCTAATAAAATTTTTTCCTTTCTAGTTTTGTAAATTTTATTTTTACTGTATTTACTAATATAAGGATTAAATATAACGACAACTTTTGATTTATTAATTAAAAAAAATTTAATTGAATTAAAAGATTTATTTGCATTAGTAATTATTTTATCAGCTAAATTAAATGATAAAAATTTTGAGACAAAAACCAAAAAAGATATAATTTTGTTATCAGCATATTTGGTTGCACCGAAAGGATCTTCAGAATTTCTGATTATAGTTTGATAATTAAATATTTTACCAAAAATAGTTGATATCAAATGTCGCTGCATTGAAAATAATACTGTTGAGTCTTTATTGTTAGTCTTTAATAAAAAAAACAATTTTTTAATTGAATAACAATTTGATAAAAAACTATTTTTTAAATAAGGTTTTTTTTTTTTATTTAAATTAAATATCTTAATTTTTTTTGAATTAATAAAATATTTATATTCAGCATTTAGAGATAACAACTCTACATTAATATTATTTTTTAAAAAAAAATTTACTAAATTAATTAATATTATAGATGCTCCACCATTTTCATAAGATGGATAAAATATAATTATTTTTTGTTTTTTCATTATTAAAAATTCAAATCTTTTCTAACAAAAACTAGATTACATAAATGAAAGATGTTATTTTCAGGTCTAATTTCATTTATTGGCAAAAGATTATCTCCGAAAGGAAGAAGCCTAAAAATATTGTAATTCTTTAAGAATTTTTTATATTGTTGCAAAGTAACACTTTTAAGTAATTGGTGCGAATTAAATTCTATTTGGATAAACTTAGGTTTTAATATCTTTAATAATTTTTTTGAACCTTTTAATACTTCTAATTCATGTCCCTCTGTGTCTATTTTTATAAATTCTAAGGACTTAAATAATTTTTTATTTTTTAAGTAAAATGTATCCAATGTAATTAATTTAATTTGCATTTTGTTTACATTTTTTCCAGCAATAAACTTTAACTTATTAGTATCTTTATTTATTGATGCAAGTTCTGAGGTTTTGGTGCCATAGAATAAATAATCTTTTTTAGATTTATTTGAAACAGCTAAATTAAAACAATCAAATCTGTTTTTATATTTTAATTTTAATTTTTTCAAAATGTTGAAGGAGAACTTATTTGGTTCAAAAGCTATAACATCTGTTTTTGTGTATTCTAATAATATTTTTGAATAATTTCCAATATTGGCACCTATATCTAAAGCTAATTTTGGCTGAAATTTATTTAATAATTTAACAAAATTTTCTTCACCAGTAATCTTATAACTTCCATAATTATTGTAGCCTAAAGACTTAATGATAATTTTAAATAATATAACATTAAATTTGTAAAAAAATTTTCTTGCAAAAATAAATAAATATAAAAAGTTTAATAGTTTCACTAGCATCTTTTAATAAATTTTTTGCCAAAATATTTTTTTAATGACAGCATAAAATATTAATCTAATTGTATAATATGATGAGATAAAAATATTATTTTTTTCATATATGTAAAAAACTTTAAAAGCGTCCTTAATTTTTTGAAATACATCAGAAGATAGGGAATTTTCTAATTTTCTCCATTTTGTTAGAAACTTATTGATGCCAATAATTTTGTGTCTTTTTGATATTTTTAACCATAATACGAAATCTTCTTTTGTTTTTAAATTTTCTGGAAATGGTTTTTTAGGTAATATTTTTTTTTCTAAAATAACTGTTGATAACCCTACATCACATGATTCTAATAAATCTTTATAACTTAACTCTTTTTTAATTTTCATTTTTCCAATTAAATGATCAGATTTATTTATTATTAAGTAGTTAGAATGCAAAAAACTAATTTTTTTTTTTTTCATTAATTTAACTTGAATCTCTAGCTTTTTTTTTATCCATATATCATCACAATCAAGGAAGGCTATATATTTTCCTCTAGCTTTATTTATTCCAATATTTCTTGATTTGGAAACTCCGAAATTTTCAGAATTTACTATTATTTTTACATCTTTAATTTTGTATATTTTTTTTTTAATAAACTTCAATTCTTCCCTATTCCTATCATCGTAAATTATTATAATTTCTTTATTTTTGTACGTTTGACTTAAAGCAGATTTTATACTTTTCTCAAAAAAAAATTTTTTTTTATAGTATGGTAGAATAATTGATACTTTATCTTTTTCTCTTTGTGTTTTCATGTAGATAAGTTTTCAACTAAATTTTTATAGTGTCTGAAATAAGTATATTCTTTAACTTTTCTTTTTGTTAAAATCATTTTTTTCATTTTAATTTTTGACTTATCTTTTTGATATTCAGAAAATTTTTCCATAAAACTTTTTAAATTATTTGATTTATATAAATATCCTCCCTTGCCATAACTTAAAAATTCTACTGGGCCATTAGGACAATCACTTGAAATTATTATTTTGTTAACAGAAGCTGCTTCAATTAATACCCAGCCTGGATCTTCCCATAATGAAGATAATATAAAACATTCTGCATTTTTCATAAAATTTAAAACATTATTTTGAAAACCTAAAACACTAATTTCATTCTTTAGGTTTTTAGAATTTATGTAATTGATAAGTTTTTTTTTGTCTTCGCCGTCTCCAATGATCACAAGTGAGTAATTTGGATAATGTTTTTTTAATTCATTAAAACAATCTACTAAAAAAAAATAATTTTTTTGTTGAGTAATTCTTCCAACAGTAAGTAAATATTTTTTTTTGTCAAAATTTAAAAGTTCATTTTTTTTTTTAATTGTTTGTTTAATATTTATAATCGGATCTTTTAAAACAAAAATTTTTTTTTCATCAAAAACTTTTTTTTTTATTAAATAGTTTTTTGTTTCTGTGGTTGGGCAAAAAACTTTATAAATTTTTTTTCCAAAAAATTTCCAAATAAATAATCTAATAAAATTAAGTTTTGGATAGCCAGAAATTCTTAAGATTATCTTAGTATCAAAACTAAAAAAAAAATTAAGTATAATTGGCAATGATGTTATTAAATGAATTATTAAAAAATTAGGTTGATCTTTTTTAAGTAATTTTTTTAATGATATAAAAGAAGAAAAAAAAATAATTAAATAAGCAATTCTACTTTTAATAAAACCAAATCTCGGTAACTTAGAGTAAACTTCATTTTTATAAATTTTTTTAATTTTTATATTGTGGTTTTCTATTTCTTTTGAATAATCATTCCATTCCCCAATAGCATCGATTAAGACACACTGAAATTTACTATTTGCAAACTTTTGTATACTTTTGATAGAACCTAATACAGCACTTACGGTGGCTACATGTGATATGTGGGGTGACCAATAATATATTTTCATTTATTTTTTCTATATAGATATTTATTAAGATAAATAAATAATATTATGTATATTTGATAATTACTAATAATGAATCCTTATAAAAATCTTATTTTCTTCTTACCCCATTTTATAAAAGGCGGTGCTAGTTTTGCTATTCTCAATTTATGTAGTTTTCTGCACAAAAAAAAATTTAATATACACGTAATATGTATCGGAAAATGTTCATTAAAAAAAGACTTAAAAAAAATTAAAGTAAAAGTTTATGAAATTAAAAAAAAGAGAACATTTTTAGCAGTAAGTCAAATTCGCTTGATCACAAAAAAAATTTTATGTCTAAATAAGAGTAAAACTATATTTATATCAAATCATCATTATGCAAATGTTATAAGTATAATTGCTCTACTTGGGCTCAATATTAAGAAAATTTTAGTTGAGAGAACAAGCATAGATCAGTTAAAAATATTTTACAGTATTAAAGACTTTTTTAAAAAAATAATAATTTTATTTCTTGTAAAAAGATTCTATAAAAAATCAGATTTAATAATTGCAAATTCGAAAAATGAAGCTAATAATATTAGAAACTTTACTAAATCCAAAACAATACATATTTACCCAGCTTCTTATAAAAATATCAAATTCAAACCCATAAAAAAAATAAAGGGCAAAATTAATATTTTAAGTGTAGGTAGTTTAACTAAAGAAAAAGGATACGATACAATAATTAAGGCTATTGGTGTTTTAAGAAATAAGAATATAGTTTTAAACTTATTAGGACAGGGATTTGACAAAACTCAAAATATTAAAAGCGACTTAAAATTATTAATATTAAAATTAAATTTATCAAATCAAATAAAATTAAATGGATATAAAAAAAATACAAAACCTTTCTATTTAAATTCAAGTATATATGTTAATTCTTCTCATCTTGAAGGATTTTCAAGTTCTACTATTGATGCTATGAACTATGGAATACCAGTTATTTGCTCAGATGGAAGTGGTGGAAATAAAGAAATAGTTAATAATGGAAAAGCAGGTTTTTTATTCAAAAAGAGAGACTATATAGACTTAGCAAGCAAAATTCGTCTAGTGATAAAAGAAAAAAATAAAACTTTAATAAAAAAAAGAAACGCAGAGACTCATATCAAAAAGTTTAGTTACTTAAATAATTTCTTAAACTATGAAAAAGTTTTCAATGAAATATAAAAAAAATTTAATCTCGATAATTACTGTTGTTTTTAATGGAGAAAAATATTTAGAAAAGGCAATTAAGAGCATTCTAAATCAAACTTACAATAAATTTGAATTGATAATTATTGATGGAGGATCAACAGATGGCACATTGAACATAATTAAAAAATATAAAAGAAGTATTAAATATTGGGTCAGTGAAAAAGATGATGGAATTTATGATGCCATGAATAAAGGAATCAAGAAAGCAAACGGTGATATTATAGGTATTCTTAATTCAGATGATACTTACAGAAAAAACGCATTAAAAATTGTTAATAATTATTTTACAAAAAATAAGAAAATAAAATTTTTGTTCGGATCAGTAAAAAAAGATAGAATTTTAAATGGATTTTATCCTAATGATATAAGCTGGAAATTTAATATATATCCGGCACATTCTTCTGGTTTTTTTATAAAAAAAATAGTTCATAAAAGAATAGGATTATATAATTCTAAGTTTAAATTTTCTGCTGATTATGATTTATTTTATAGATTGATCGTAAAACACAAATTATATGGGGTTTGTACTAAATTTACTGAAGTAACAGGAAATTTCCGTTTAGACGGCCTCAGTAGTAGAGTTAGTATTTATAATAAAATGCTAGAAGAGTTTAAAATTAGAATTCATAATAATCAAAATAAAATACTTGTTATATCATTATGTTTGATAAAATTTTTTTATTATTGGCTTTGTAAAATTAAGACTAAATTTTAAATTGATTTTACTAAATTAAAAATTTTTTTATTTCAAATAAATTTTTTATAGTTTTAATCTTTTTAGGATAATAATTTTGTTCATACCCCCATTTTGCATGTAAATACAATATTTTAGATGCCTTGCTGGCTTTATAATCGTAGATACTATCACCTATAAAAATACAATCTTTACTGTTTAATTTAAATTGTTTTTTAATTTTATTTAATCCTTCGGGATTTGGTTTACCAAATTTTACATCATCAGCTGTAATACAATAATCAAAAAAGTTATATTTATGTAGAATTGCATTTGTTCGTAATTTACTTTTTGAGGTAAATACAGCTATATAGAATAGTTTGCTTAAATTTTTTAAGTCTTTAATCTTTTTTTTTTCTATCTTGATTTTTTTAATAAATCTAAAAGAAAATTTTTCATAGTTTAATTTTATTTTTTTAAAATCTTTTTTAATATTCATTTTGTATAAAATTTTTTCAAATGGTAATCCTAAAAATTTTTTATAAATATTAAATGGTAATTTAATTTTCAGTTTTTCTGCTGTTAGGTTTAGTGCTGTTTTCATGTTGCTCCTTGAATTTATAAGAACCCCATCTAAATCAAGAATTATTAGTTTCTTTTTAATTTTACTCATTTTAAATTTTTAATTTTTTATATAACTTAAAATATTTATCATTTTTCATAAATTTTTTAGCTTTAAGATAATCTTTTTCGACATCAATTGAAAAACTACCTCCTTTTAAATTAATAGTCTTAACTTTTAATCCAATCTCCAATGCTCTCATTAATTCTATGCCTTCAATTTTTTCAATTGGTGACTCATTGCTTTTTTTGAATTTCTTAAGTGCAGAAGGTTTGAATGAAATAATTGAAAGGTGCTTTAAAAAATTTTTTGTTTTCTTTTTAAAATTATAAGGAATAAGCGCTCTAGATAAATACATTACTTCATTATTTTGATTGACTACTATTTTAACAATATTTGGGGTATCTATATTATTTGTAATAATCGAGGGTAAAATAATATCATAATTTAAATTTTTTAAATGATTTTCAATTACAGTATCAATATGTTTTGGAGAGATAAGAGGTTCATCTCCTTGTATGTCTATTATAAGATCGTATTTCTTATTAATTTTTTCATATGCTTCCGCAATTCTTTCCGTACCATTTTTATTTTTTTTTGAGGTCATTATTACTTTTGCACCATATTTTTTAGCAACATCATAAATTGACCTATCATCACAACAAATATAAAGATCACTAATCTTCTTGGATAGTTTTGCTCTTAAATAGGTGTGAATTACTAAGGGTATTTTGTTTATTTCTAGTAAGGGTTTTTGATATAATCTTGTTGAAGATATTCTTGAAGGTATTAATCCAATAATTTTTTTTGTTAACATTAAATAATTGTAAGTAAGAATATTTATATTAAATTTTAATCGTTATATATGAATTTTTATATTAACAATATATTTTTTATAAATTAATATTTTAATTCTTTTATTATTTTACTTAGTTTGTTTCTATTAAAAAAAGCATAATTATATCTATATCTTTTTAAAATATTTTGTATGACTTTTGAAGTCCACCACATATTAAGTTTTTTATCATCATTTGTTTCCCTAACTTTTTGAACCAAACTCTCAATATTAGTGTGTAATAAACCAACCTTTTTAAGTTCATTAAAAAAGGTTTGAGTTTTTTTTTCTAACGCATGAAAATCATTCAGATATAACAATAAGAAAGGGTGGTTTAGAGCAGCACATTCTAAATGACCAGTAGAAGGATGGGTATATATCACCATCTTTGAGGATTTTATAAGATTTATCGTTTTAAGATTGCTATCTAAAAAACTTATTTTTTTAAAAGATTTAAGAATAACTTTTTTTTCATTCCATCCATAATTAGTTGATTGCAATTTTAAGAAAATATTAGAAAAATAATCATCCTTACTAATTGATTTTAAGAAATTTATAATAGAAATATTATAATTATAAGTATTGTTCACTCCGCTATCGCACCTTATTCTCGAGTTAAAAATAGGAAGACTTCTCCATTCAACTATAATTTTTTTGGATTTTTGTGTTTTACTTACAAAATCTTTGATTATTCCAAGTCTTATGTCCTTTTTATTTTTT
>Ga0209425_10004147_pt1 | contig 14942 bp, 16 predicted proteins | sample COG_05_FD_184749 | JGI IMG/M metagenome (GOLD analysis project Ga0209425, IMG submission 184749) | Pelagic Microbial community sample from North Sea - COGITO 998_met_05 (SPAdes) (version 2) | ecosystem: Environmental > Aquatic > Marine > Neritic zone/Coastal water | place: Helgoland, sampling... | reverse complement strand
ATATAACAGCAAAACCATTGATAAATGTTTGTCAAAATTTAATTGTAGTAAGGACCTTTTCAAAAGCATTTGGTTTAGCTGGAATGAGGATAGGTTACACAATGTCTAATAAAAGTATTATAGGGTTTATGCTGTCAATTAAACCAATTTATGAAATTAATTCCTTCAACATGAAGTTAGTTAGATTATGCATTAAAAACTTAAATATAATGAAAAATTATGTGAAAGAAGTCCACAAAGGTAGAAAAATTTTAATCAATTTTTTGAAAAAAAGAAATATTGAAGTTATAGGAAAATATTCTAATACGGTATTGTTTGAACTGGAAAGTTTTATAAAAGTAAAAAAAGTAACTAAGTATTTATTGAAAAAAAAGTTTATAGTCAGACCAATGCTTATCGATAATAATAATAAGTACATTCGTGCGACACTTGGAGGCTCTAAAATAATGAAAAAATTTATCTCTAAATTGGATAAAGCACTAAAGATTTAATATACAAGTATATGACACAATGGGGGAAAAAAAATGTCGTTTCATTTTATTCAAATAACAGAAATAAAATGCAACATTTGTATGACTCTGAAAAAAAGCCTTTATCTTTTGTTAATAAGAAAAAAGTAAAATCGGTATTAGATTATGGTTGTGCAGTAGGAGGTTTTTACCTTATTTTCAAGAAATATTTTAAAAGAAATATTTCATACTTAGGTCTAGACACGGAACAAAATGTTATAAATTCAGCAAAAGAAAAATTTAGAAGAAATGATAATGTTAAATTTTTAAAAATAAAAAAAGGGAAACTTAACATCAAGAATAAAAAATATGATTTAAGTTTTTCAACAGGAGTTTTAAACCACAATAATGATTACAAAAAAATAATTTCTGAATTACTTAGGGTTTCATCAAAATATACATTTATTGACTCACCCAGAGTGCATTTTGGAAAAGATTTTATAGGAAAACTGAACTTATCAAATAGGTTTCCATCAGATATTACATCCAATAATATAGTTAATAACTACACAATAAACTTAAAAAATTACCTTTCCTTTTTGAAGAAAATTTTTAAACAAAATAATATTACATCTGTTGTTTTTTACTATGGAAATTTACCCTACAAAAAAAAATATTTAAAAATAAATAAAAAAATATCTTTCTTAACCTTTTTAACCATGAAAGAAAAAAATATAAAAAAAATTAATTATAAAATATTAACAAAAGAAACAAAGGTAAAAAAATTGTTTAAAGATATTTTTGATGAAAAATAAAACTGCTATTCTTATTGGCTATGGCGGTATGGGAAAAAGATATTTTAAAGCCTTAAAATTTTTAAAAATCAAAGTTTTAGCAATATGTGATAAACGAATTGACCTTAAAAAAAATTTTGAAAATAAAAAAATTATAATTACAAATGATTATAAGAAACTTGCTGGTTTAAAAGCAGATTTACTTTGTGTAGCCACAAATACTAAATCAAGATATGATGTAATTAAATTTTTCTGTCAAAAGAGTAAAATTAATAAAATAATTACTGAAAAGCCTCTCTCTACCTCCGTTAAGCAATCAAAAAACTTAAAAAAGATCGTAAAAAATAATAATAAAAAATTTCTTGTAAATACGCATAGAACATTATCACCAAATTTTTTATCAGTAAAAAAATTTTTCAAAAAAAACAAAGAGGTCCCAACATCCATTTTTATTAACTCTCCATCAGCTGGACTAGGTAATATGGGATCAACTTTTTTTGATATTGGTTATTTTTTTTTAGACACAAAACCAATTTCAATTTTTAGTAAAATCGATAAATCTAATACAATTAATCCTAGGGGCAAACAATTTAAAGATCCAGGTGGATATGGTATAATTAACTTTGCAAAGGGAAAAAAATTATTTTTTGACTTAAGCGAAAATACTGGTTTGCCATACACAATAACTATAAAGAGTAAAAATATAGAGGTATTTATTGATGAACTCAATAATGAGTTCAAATTTAAAATCAGACCAAAAAAATTAAGTAAAAAGCCTTTATATTATTATTTATTTAAACCTAAAACTTTTAAAATGAAATTAAAACACAAATTTGATGTAGTGAAAATGACAAGCATAACAATTAAAAAGATTTTTGAAAAAAAATCATTTAATAAGAACCTTGAAAATTCTATAACTTCAGTAGAATGTATTATTGGCGCTCACATCTCTGATAGGGAAAAAAAAGTTATCTATTTTCCATTAAATAAAAGATATCACAATTTAAATATAAATTTCGCATGAATGTAGCTATTTTATTTGGAAGAAAAAACAGCAAAAGCATAAAAAATAAAAATATTTTAAAAATTTTTTCGAAACCTATGTTTATGTATCCAATACATGCAGCCAAAAAGGTAAAAGAAATTGATAAAATTTATGTCTCAAGTGATTCAAAAAAAATTCTCTCTGCAGCTCAGAAGAAAAAATGCATACCAATTCAAAGACCAAAAAATCTTTGTAACGACAAGGCTTTATTGGAGGATGCTATTCAGCATGCCGTGAATTATTGTCAAAAGCAGAATAATTTTAAAATTAAAAACTTTATAATTCTTTTATGTAATTCAATTTGTGTAAGATCCGATGATATTAAAAAAGGTATTAAGATTTTAAAAAATAATAAGACTATCGATACAGTCACTACTGTTTCAAAATTTAACAATTTTTCTCCAGTAAGAACAAAAAAAATTGAAGGTAAAAAACTAAAAAATTATATTCCTAATGATAGCTTAAAAAAATTTACCCCTTTATCATGTGATCGAGATAAAAGCGTACATGCTTATTATTGCACTCAATCTTTCACAATTACGAGAGCCGCAAGATTAAAAGAGATGAAAAAAAATCCATTTCCATTTAATTGGATGGCAAAAAAATCAACTTTTATATATCAAGACTCTTGTGTGGGTGATATTGACTTTCCTTGGCAAATAGAATCAACAAAATGGTGGATTAAAAAGTACTTAAAAAATTAATATGAAAATAATAATTTTTGGAGGATCAGGATTTCTTGGATCACATGTGTCAGAGGAATTAATTAAGAGAGGTCACAAGGTCACTATTATTGATAATAATAGACCCAGGTTAAACACTTTCAATTATAAGTTTATTAAATGTGATATTTTAAACTCCAAAAAAATCAAAAAAATTATCAGCCACAATTCAATTGTTTATAATTTTGCGGCTATCGCAGACATAGGGGACTCATACTTAAACCCAAGTAAAACTATACAGATTAATGTTATTGGAAATATAAATATATTGGAAGCTTGCAGATATTATAAAATCAAAAGATATATATTTGCTAGCTCTATATATGTTTATAGTAATCAAGGAGGCTTTTATAGAGCGAGCAAACAATCTTCCGAAATATTTATTGAAGAGTTTAGCAAAAATTACAATATTCCTTATACAATACTGAGATATGGCTCAATTTATGGACCAAGATCTGACATTAAAAATGGAGTTTATAAAATAGTCCATGATACCCTAAAAATTAAAAAAGCTATATATAGAGGAACAAATAAAGCAATTAGATCTTACATTTATGTAAAAGATGCAGCTAAAATAAGTGCGGACGTATTAAGAAAAAAATATGAAAACACAAATGTCTTAGTGACTGGAAAAATTCCAATTAAGGTCTCACAATTATTGATCAAACTTAAGAGATTATTAAAAATTAAAAAAAAATTAGTATTCTTAAATCAAACTCAAAAAGGTCATTATGATGTTACTCCATATTCAACTAAACCAAAAAAGACAATTAAATTAATTCCAAAAAAGATCACTAAGTTAGATAATGGATTAGCTGAGTTGATAAAAATTATAAAAACTTAATTTTACATGATTAAAGATAAATCTTTAAGCCAGTTAGGCTTAACACAGGAAAAGACTATATTGAGGGCAAAAGCTTTTTTAAATGAAAAGAAGCTTTATGATAATATTTCAGAAAGTTTGAAATATTTTCTTACATGCTGGCATGATGGGTTAGGATACTTAAATTTAAAGAAAATTTTAAAAAAAAATATTTCTATATACGAAAAATTTATAACTTATCTAAAACTAATTTATTCTTTTTCCTCAATTAAAGATGTTCAGATATCTCAAGATTTAAAAAAGAATAAATATGAAAATTTAGTAATTAGTCACCTTAATAAATCAAATTATACTCCAAAAAAAAATTATTTTGATAAACATTTTTCTTTAAATACAAACAATACTAAATCTACTATATGGATATTTATTACTTCATCACAAACGAATAAAAGAGAAAAGGTTATAAACAATATAGTTCTATTTAAAAAAATATACGGAAGTAGTTATGAAAAAATACTTTTTTTTTCCAAATTTTTATTCAAATATATTTTGTCATTTAAGTTTATATCTCCAATAAAAAATATTGAAAATTATATCGATAATTCTACAATTGATAAAAAATTAATAGATTTAGTTGATGATTTGATATTAAAAAAGAATATTAAAAATGTAGTTATTCCTTTTGAGGGCCACCCATTACAGTACAAAATTTTAAGAAATATAAAACAAAACAATCCAAAAGTTAAATCAATAGGATATATGCATAGTGTTCTACCGGCATTACCTACTGACTATTTTAAAAAGAACAAGGACTTAGATAAGCTTTTTGTAAATGGATCAGTTCAAAAAAAAATTCTTTGTAATAAATTAGGGTGGAAGAAATATGACGTCAAGCATATACCTTCAATGAGATATATAGCTGAAGATAAAAAAGATTTTCAAAATCAAATATTTCTACCTTATTTTTTAAAAGATGAGAGAAAAATTTTTCAACTTTTTAAAAATTTTATAAGTAGACTGCCAAAAGATCATTTTCCAAAGTTAAAAGTTAGAAATCATCCTTTTATGCAAAATTCTAGAAAACACATAAAATTAAAAAATCTCATTGATAATTTTATTGATAATAATGTAAACAAAGTATTTAAAAATCACAATAAAAAAAGGATATCTGTTTTCATAGGTTCAACAGCATCGATAATTGAATGTTTGGAGAGAAATATTTCTGCAATACATATCTGCAGTGATGAAATCTTGGATCTTTATCATCCTAGATTTTGGAAACCACTTAGAGTAAAAAAACTTAGTGAGTGTGTATTCGAATATCACCTGTCTGAGAAAGGCAAACTAATTAAAATCGGAAAAACCAATTTAGGTTTTAAAAAATTAGGAATAAATATTTATTGACTAAGTTGATTATTATTGTAATTTACAGTCGCTGAAATGCATGGTGGGAAATCAGTGTGAAATTCATTGGCTGTACCTGCAACCGTAAAGTCGGAGCGCCACCCAGTAAGTCCGCTGTTGAATGAAGGCCAGGATGAGTCTAGTTCTACAATGAAAAATTAGCAACGGCATTGATATTAAAAATTGCTAGAAATAGCATAACCACGGAGCTAATTATGAAAAAATTTTTTAAGTTCTTATCAATATTTTTATTATTTACCAGTGTTAATGCAAAAGATTTACCTAATTGTGAATGGAGTAATCCAAGTGGAACCCCATGTTTGACCATCTTTTCAGCTCCTAATACTTCATCTATCAATGAAAAAAACTTAGGGAAAACAGTAATTACAAAAAAACAAATGATAGATTTTGGTTATGAAGACGTAAGAAGTTTACTTGAAAATGTTGTTGGCTTGGATATTTATAGTGATGGTCCTAGAGGTCAAAAATCATCTGTTTTTCTTAGAGGAACAAACTCTAATCACACATTAGTTTTAATGAATGGAATACCGATCAATGATCAAAGCTCACCAAAAGCAATGTTTGATTTTGGATATGATTTCTTACAAGGACTTCAACAAATTGAAATTTACAAAGGAGCCAGTGGAGCAATATTTGGGCCCGCTGCTATTGGAGGAGCAATTAACTTTGTTACAGATATTGACTACCAAAACTCTTTATCTTTATCAGGTTCTAATAGTAGAAATAACTCTTTAAGTGGCAATTATACTTATATTAGTGAAAATGGATGGCACCATAACTTTAAAGGTGGTGCCTCACAAGCCGAGGAACTAAGTGCACAAAATAGCAATGATCTTGATGGGACAAAAAATATCTCCTTAAATTATAATTCATCCAAATTTTTAAATGATAATTTAAAACTTGGTTTTACCGGTTATGCCAGGAAGACAGATAGTGGATACGACAGCTGGGATGATGAAAATGCTCAAGCAGATAATATACTGTATGTTTTACAATCAAATTTAGAAAGAAGAGAAAAAAAAGTATCAGATAAATTAACGACCCATATGCATGTGCATGATAGATACTATGATACTACAGTTAAGAATAAATATTACTCAAAATCTTTTGACATAAAAGGTGAGAGAAAAATTGAGATGTCAGATAATTTATCATTTGGGTTCGGAGGTGATTATAATTATACAGAAGGTGATTTCAAATTACATGGTAATTGGGGCTCTTCTGCTGAAGGGAGCATGGATAACAAGGGATTATTCTCTAATGTTGGATATAAAATCGACGATGACACAGTAGTCTCAGCACATTTGAGAGGAGACAGTCACGAATACAGTAATGAAAATATTACCTATAGATTAAATTTAACCAAATTGATTTCAGATTTTACTTTTAGTTTATCTGAGTCTACCGGACTGCGACACCCTGATTTATTTGTTTTGCATGGAAAAAATTCTAGTGGGGATTTCATAGGATTAAAAACCACTAAACCAGAAACAAGTTTAACTAGGGAGTTTTCTATAAAATATGATCTCTCAAAAAATTTGTCTCTTTCTTCTACTGCATATGACAGTTCAGTATCCAATGTGCTGAATAGAAGCTCTTCAACGGGGGGGTATAATGAAATTATTGATATTGAGCAAAGAGGATTAGAAAGCTCAATTAGAATTGATGGAGAAAATCAAAAATTAATATTATCAAATTTATTTGCCAAAAGCAGAGAGGGAAACGGAAGACCTCAACTCAGAAGACCAGAAAAACAATTTGGTGTTAATTATACAAAAAAAATCAAGTCGAAACTCTTTGGACCATTAAGTCTTCACTATGATTACAAGCATGTGGGTAAAGTTGAGGATTGGAAAAACGGCTTAGTCAGGGCAAAGGTTGATAGTACTGATATAATGAACATTTCACTATCAAAAGATATAAATAAAACGAAATGGTTTTTAAATATCACAAATTTAACCGACGAAGTTTATGAACGTCCAGATACTTATAATCAGGAGAAAAGAAAAATAGGCTTGTCTTTTATGCATAAGTATTAATAATTAAAAAAAATGAAACAATTAATTATATGTTTAGGAATATTTTTAAGTTTAGCATTAAGTAGATTTATTCCTCATCCACCGAATTTTACAAGTCTCATTGCATTAAGTTTTTATGTGCCTGTTATTTTTGGTCTTAGATATATACCAATTGTAATATTTAGCTTTATAATTACAGATTTAGTTATAGGGTATCATAGCGGAACTCATTGGACCTGGGGAAGCGTTTTAATTATCGGACTTTTATCAAAATATTTTTTAAAAAATTTTCTTACAAGAATAAGTGGAGCTTTTTCTGGTGCCATAGTTTTCTTTATTATAACTAATTTTGGAGTGTGGCTAACAGGTGCTTATGGATTAACAATTGAAGGGTTAATAAATTGTTATATTTTAGCAATACCTTTCTTTGGATATACTGCCATATCTACCTTACTATTTTCAACTGCAATAGAAGGATACTTCATATTTAAAAATTATTTTAATTTTCAAAATAAAATCAAATAATTAAATTAATTCAATTTAGAATAATGAAAAGAAAAAATAAAATTCTTATTATTGGCAATCAAGGGTATGTAGGTTCAGTTTTAGTAAAATTTTTAAAAAAAAAGAATACATCAGTTTATGGTCTTGACTCAGGAATATTTTCTAAAATTTTAATTGATAAAAACCCAGATAAACTTTTATCTAAACAGCTACGGATAGATATAAAAAAAATTAATACAAGTTTATTAAACAAATTTGAAACAATCATCTATTTAGCTGCTATTTCAAATGATCCAATGGGAAACAAGTTTCATAATTTAACTTTAGAAACAAATTACAATCTTTGTTTGAAAATAGCTAAAATGGCAAAGAAACAAGGAGTAAGGAAATTCATTTTTGCATCTAGCTGCTCGGTTTATGGATCTGTAGGAAAAAAATCTAGAAAAGAAAATGATAAACTTGATCCAAAAACAATTTACGCAAAAACAAAAATTTGGAGTGAAAAAAAGTTAAAAAATATTTCCAGTAAAAACTTTAAAGTTTTTTGTTTAAGATTTGCTACGGCATGCGGGTATAGTCCAAGAATAAGATTAGACTTAGTTTTAAACGATTTTATAACCAGCGCAATTGTAAATAAAAATATAACTTTATTGAGCGATGGAAAGGCTTGGAGGCCTTTAATCAGCGTAGACAATATGTCAAGAATTATAAGCTATTTTACTTTTAAAAGTCTTATTTCACTTGAAAAAAATTTTTATATAATTAATTGCGGAACAAATAGTTGGAATTTTAGGATCATCAGCTTGGCCAAGAAGGTTTCTTCATTAATTAAAAAAACTCCTGTGATTATTGGTAATGCAAACGAAAATGACAAAAGATCCTATAAGGTAAATTTTAATTACCTTAAAAAACTGGCCCCAGATTTAAAATTAGATGAAAACATAGATAAATTAATTTTGCAAATGTACAATAAAATTAAGAAAGTGAAAATTGATAGAAATTTTAGGCAATCTAAGTTTATAAGATTAGTAATTTTAGAAAAGTATTTAAAAAAATATGGAAATTAAAAAAATAAAGATCAAAGGATCATTTATAATAAATGTTAAAAGATTTGGAGATAGCAGAGGATTCTTTTCAAGAATATTTTGTAAAAAAGAATTCAAAAAATACAATATTTCTAATGAAATCTCTCAAGTCAATTGTTCTTACTCCAAAAAAAAGGGAACTATTAGGGGCATGCACTATCAAATAAAACCTCATAGAGAAATGAAAGTTATAATGTGCACTAAAGGAACAATATTTGATGTTGTTCTTGACCTAAGAAAAAATTCAAAAACATATAAAAAATGGTTTGGAATAAAGTTAGACTCAAAAGAAAAAAATATGTTAGTTGTTCCCGAAGGTTGTGCACATGGTTTTCAAACTTTACAAAAGGATTGTGAAATCATTTATCTAGTATCAAAAGCTTATAACCCAAAATCTGAAAGAGGAGTAAGATGGAATGACTCAAATTTTAAAATTAAATGGCCATTAAAACCAACTGAAATAAGTAAAAAAGATTTAAGTTGGAATGATTACGATTATTCTTAATATGAATTTATTAAAATTTTTTGTACCAGAATCTTTAAGAGAATTATTAATCAAATTTAAATCAAAGAAGCATTCTGGAAATAAGAAATATAATCTAGAAGATTTTCAAATTTACCCAAAAGGAGCAAATTTAAACTCAAGCTTGGAAAAATATTTTGATTCTTCTTTAAAAAAAAATTTTAATTTAAAAAAAAAAGATAAAATTATATCTTTGGGCACCTGTTTTGCTGAGGAAATAGCCACTTTATTCAAAACAATGGATAAAAATTATAGAATTTATGAAAAAAATTCTCAGTTTTATTCAGCAAACTGGGGAAGAATATATACTCTCAATAATTTATTAGAAATTTTAAATTATAGTTTTTCTAAAAAAAAAATAATTGTTGAAAAAAATCATAAAGGATATTTTGATCCTCTAAGGGAGCAAGACTGTGGATTTTTTTTAAGTCATGAACAGGCAGTGGAAAGTATTTCAAAACACAGAAATTACAGTAAATCCGCTTTTTTAAATTCAGATTTAATTGTGTTAACTATAGGACAAAATGAAAGTTGGTTTGATATTAAATATAAAATTACTTGGGGTGCCACTCCACCGCCAAATATAATCAAAAAAAATACGAAAAGATTTATTTATAAGTGTCCTTCAATCTTGGAAAATCAAAAAGCACTTTTTAAAATACTAAACAAAATTAGAAAAATAAATCATAAAACAAAAATTATAATAACTTTAAGTCCTGTACCCTCTCATGCAACTTTTTTTAAAAAAAATGTTATTCTTCAATCATTTATAAATAAATGTAATTTAAGATATTCAATAGAAAAAATTTTAAACCAAAAAAAGTTCAAAAATATTAGCTATTTTCCCTCATTTGAAATAGCTTTATGTAATAATTTAAATACATTTCAATTTGACAATCGTCATGTAAGATCAAAAGTTGTTGAAAATATTTTAAGAATTTTTAAAAGAACAATAAAATTAATTTAGATAAATATGCAGGTTATTATTCTAGCAGGTGGATTAGGAACTCGATTACCAGAGTACACCAAATTAATTCCTAAACCAATGGTGAAAGTAAAAGGTATTCCAATAATCCAGCATATTATAAAACATTACATAAAATATGGTTTTAATGATTTCTTGATAGCTACAGGATATAAAGGAAAAGTAATAAAACATTATTTCCAAAATAACAAAATAAAAGGTTCGAAAATTAAAGTTATAAATACTGGCCTTAAAACACTTACTGGAGGTAGGTTAAAAAGACTTGAAAAGTATATAAAATCTACTTTTTTCTTAACATATGGAGATGGAGTTTCGAATGTTAATTTAAAAAGGTTACTTAAATTTCATAATAAAAATAAAAAAACCGTAACCGTGACTGCAGTAAAACCAATGGCAAGGTTTGGTGAACTTAAAATTAAAAAAAATATTGTTACAAGTTTTAAGGAAAAACCACAAACCTCTGTTGGTTGGATAAATGGCGGTTTTTTTGTAATGGAAAAAAAATTTTTAATCTCCATTAAGGGCGATAAAACCATTCTTGAAAAGGAGCCATTAGAAAAAGTATCAAAAAAAAGACAATTAGTAGCTTATAAACATAGCGGCTTTTGGTATTGCATGGATACAAAAAGAGATAAAGATGTATTAGAAAAATTATTGAAAAAAAAGGATAAATTTAATGAGTAAGAGTTTATTAATTGTTGGAGGAACTGGCTTTATTGGAAGAAATTTATGTCATAAATTTCTATCTGAAAAGTTTAAAGTATTTGTCATTCATAAAAATACTATTACTGAAAGTAAAAAAATAAAGAAAATAAAATACATCAAATGCGATTGCACGAAATATCAAATTTTAAAAAAAAAAATTTCAAATATTCAATTGGATTATGTTATTAATGCTTCGGGCTACGTGAATCATGGCTCTTTTTTTGGCAAGAGTTCAAATAAGATTTTTTTAGAACATTTTATAATAACTAAAAATCTAGTTGAAGTTTTACAAAATAAAAATTTAAAAAAATTTCTCCAAATTGGAAGCAGTGATGAGTACGGACCAGAAATGAAAAAACTTAAGGAAAATTTAAGAGAAAGGCCCTTTTCACTCTATTCATTTTCAAAAACTGCAAGCACTCATTATCTACAGTCTCTTTACAAAGCAGAAAATTTTAAAGCCACAATTGTAAGGATATTCTTATCATATGGTCCGGGTCAGGATCTAAATAGGTTTTTTCCACAAATTATTAAAGGTTGTTTAAGGGATGAAAAATTTCCAACATCTTTTGGCGATCAATTTAGAGACTTCAGCTATATCGCCGATGTTGTTGACGGTGTAAAAAAAATATTAATTTCAAAAAAAACAGAAGGAGAATTAATTAATTTAGGTAGCGGGAAGCCAGTTAAAATTAAAGAAATGGTCAAGTTAGTTGTTAGGATTATCGGAAAAGGTAAACCGATATTTGGTGCGGTTCGGTATAGAAAAGGAGAGAATATGTTTTTAGTTGCTGACATTTCTAAACTCAAAAAACTTATTAATTGGAAGCCAAAATTCTCTTTGGAGAAAGGAATTAGCAATACAATAAAATTTTATGAAAAAAAATTCTAAAGATCTTGTAAGCATAATAATGAACTGTCATAATGGTGAAGAGTTTTTAGAAAAGTCACTTAAAAGTATAAAAGAACAAACATTTAAAAACTGGGAGCTCATATTTTGGGATAATAAATCTTCAGACAGTAGCAAGAAAATATTTGAAAAATTTAAAAATAAAAAAATGAAATATTATAGATCAAAAAAATTTTTAAATTTACACCAAGCCAGAAACGAAGCATTAAAAAAAATATTGGGAAAATTTATTTGTTTTCTTGATGTTGACGATTATTGGGAAAAAGATAAATTACTAATTCAAAGAAATATCTTTAAAAATAATGAAAATATAGATGTATGCTATGGAAATGTTTGGATATATAATAAAAATACAATATTAAAAAAAAAAATAATGACAAATAAAACTCTTCCCTCTGGTTATATTTTTAATGACTTGATTAATTCATATATTGTGCCGCTTTGTTCTATAATGATAAAAAAAAAGATATTAACTAAAAACAAAATCAAATTTAATGAAAAATACAAAATCATAGGTGATTTTGACTTAATGGCGAGACTGTCACAAAAACATAAGTTCTTTGCAGTGCAAAAACCCATAGCCACCTACAGGGTACATGGACAAAATATGTTTATTAAAAAAAGAAACACAGAGATCAAAGAATTAAAAAGCTGGTTAAACAATTTTCAAAATAAAAAAAAAACAATTAATTTATCGGGATTGAAAAAAAAAATTTTATATCTTGAACTTTTAGAAAAGAGAAGATATTTAAGTTTTTTTAAGAAAATTAAAAAAATTTACGAATTAAAAAATTATCAAAATCTTTTTAGATTAATCGTTGATACTTTTTTTCCTGAGAAATTTTTAAGAAAATTTAAGTTTTTTAGTTAAATGATGGAAAAAGAATTTTTAGATAAATATTTTAAAGAAATTACTAAACATTTAGAGAAAAAAGATTCTTTAGATGATCTTTTAAAAATCAAAAAAATTTTATTGGAAACTCACAAAAGTGGAAAAAAAATAATGATTTTTGGAAATGGCGGTAGTGCTGCTATTGCTAGTCATTTTAGTGTCGACTTAACAAAAAACGCAAGGGTGAGATGTACAAATTATAATGAGTCTGATTTACTAACTTGTTTTTCAAATGATTTTGGATATGAAAAATGGGTTGAAAAAGCCATTGAGTTTTATGGAGATGAGGGAGATAGTGTAATTTTAATTTCAGCAAGTGGTGAGTCAAAAAATATGACCAACGCAGCTGAGTTTGTGAAAAAAAATAATTTTAAATCACTGGTAACTTTTACGGGTAATAAAAAAGATAATTCTCTTTTTAAGATGGGAGATATAAATATTTGGGTAGATAGCAGAGCATATAACTTAATAGAAAATATTCATCAAATTTTACTATTGTCTTTAGTTGATCTTATAATAGGCAAAAGCGAGTATCCCCCAAATTAAAAAAGCAATATATAAATGAACCGAATAGATATTATAATGCCTAATTATAATAAGGCAGACTATCTAGAAGAAGCAATTAAATCGGTAATCGAACAAAGCTATCACGAGTGGAAACTTTATATAATCGATGATCAATCAAACGATAGCTCCTCAAAAATTTTAGAAAAATATAAGAAAAAAAATAACATTGAAATTATTATATTAAATAAAAATAAAGGCCCGAGTTTTTGTAGAAATTTCGGCATGAGAATTTCAAATAATGAGTATATCGCATTTATTGATTCAGATGATTATTGGACAGTTAACAAACTTAAAAACCAAATCACCTATATGAAAGCCAAAAAAATTGATATGACTTTTACTGACTATACTCCATTTATACAAAAAAAAGATAAAAAGTTATTTCTTAAAAAAACAAACATAACAAAAAAAATCGATTTAAAAAAATTTTATAGAAATACTTCAATTAATACATCTACTTTAGTTTTTAAAAGATCAATTTTAGGTAGCACAAGATTTAAGAAACTTGAAAAACTTGAAGATTATATTTTTAAATGTGATTTTTTAAAAAAAACTGATGCTTTCAAATTTGAAGAAACATCAGCTTATTATAGAATTTTAAGTCAAGGAAGGTCGGGAAATAAATTTAAAAATCTTTGGTATTTATGGAAATTAAATAAAAATTATAATAAATTAAATCTTATAGATAATTTAATATCAATTCTTCTTGTTTCTTATAATTCATTTAAAAAGTATGGTTTTAAGTAAAAATGGGCGTGTAGTTCAGTGGTAGAACGCTACGTTGACATCGTAGAGGTCATAAGTTCAATTCTTATCACGCCCACCAATTTTGTTGAAAAATCCTATATCTTAGCTATTTACATCTCTTTTTAAAAATAATATAAATCTGTGCCTGGTAATTATTGCGAAGGGGCCACACCCGATCCCATTCCGAACTCGGAAGTTAAGTTCTTCAGCGCCGATGGTACTTTGTCTTAAGATATGGAAGAGTAGGACATTGCCAGGCTTTTAAATTATGAAAATAGCTAGCTCATTAAAATCACTTAAAAAAAGAGACCTTAATTCAAAGTTAGTAAAGCGTAGAGGAAAACTTTACGTAATAAATAAAAAAAATCCTAAATTCAAAGCTCGTCAAGGTTAATTAGATGGACGACAAAGATTTTGAAAAGACTTACAATGGTTTCACTAAATTTGTCTTGTGGGGGACGATTGCGGTTATCGCGATCTTAGTGATACTTGCTTTAACTTTACTTTAATTTAAAAAAAATTCGTAAATGATAGTTGGTTCCATCAAAGAAGATTTAACATTAGAAAAAAGAGTTTCTATAACTCCTGAAACCGCAAAAAATTTTATTAATTTAGGTTTAAAAGTTATTATAGAAAATAACTATGCAATTCATATCGGAATAACAGATAAAGAATATGAGACAATGGGTGTAGAAATTAAAAATTCATCGAAAGAAGTATTAAATAATTGTAATTTACTGGCTAAAGT
>Ga0209425_10004145_pt1 | contig 14949 bp, 11 predicted proteins | sample COG_05_FD_184749 | JGI IMG/M metagenome (GOLD analysis project Ga0209425, IMG submission 184749) | Pelagic Microbial community sample from North Sea - COGITO 998_met_05 (SPAdes) (version 2) | ecosystem: Environmental > Aquatic > Marine > Neritic zone/Coastal water | place: Helgoland, sampling... | reverse complement strand
CCAATGTGCCCTTTTCAGAAGTCGGGCGGTCCGATAAACCCGCCCCGGCTAACAATGCGACGCCCCAGTTCCGAGCGCGTCGGGGAAGGCTGGGAAACATGGCGTCGTCCGCGACGATGTTGGCTCCAATACTGGCTCCATCGATCGTCCCGCGATGTCCGGATCGAATCTCGCGTCGTCCGCATCGGCCGGGCACCCGCGTCGGTTTCTCCGTCAAGGGAGAACCCGACACACCCTCGCGCGAAGAAATCGCGTGGCGATGCCCGCTCGGGCTGCCCACCAAGGCGTGGTCGCTGCGGTTCCACGTCCTCGCGGACATGGTCGCCGCCGATCCGACGGAAGACACCTCTGCATCATCGTCATCGAGCCCGGTCGTCGCGGACCTGGGATGCGGCCACGGCATGCTCGCGCTGGGTCTCGCCGCCTCCGGAAGGGTAACGAAAGTCATCGCCGTCGACGTCTCCCCGGACGAGGTCGAGGTCGCGAACGCGAAGGCGGCGCAGGCGAACGAGGCCATCGTTCAGGCGAGCGCATCGGACGACGGGATCACGTTGCCGTGCGTCTCGCCGCTGCCCATCGACGTGCGGCTCGGCGACGGCGCGGAGGCGTTGGTCGCCGGGGATGGGGTGGACGTCGTGTGCGTCGCGGGCGTGGGCGGACGGACCATGGTCAAGATGCTCAAAGCCGCCGGGCTGCACGAACGATTGAGACACGCACGGAACCGCGACGACGACGACGACGACGACGCGTGCGCGAGCGTGACGAGGCTGGTGCTGAACCCGCCCGCGACGGACATCCCCGAAGTCCGCAAATGGCTCATGGAAACCGACGCTTGGACCGTCTGCGACGAACGGCTCCAAGTGGAGAACGGACAGATGCACGCCGTGCTCGCGGCGACCCGACGTGCTCACGCCGCTTCGGATCACACGCCGAGTGTTGAGGTGCCGGTTCAGGTCGATACAGAGCCGCCGGACGACACCACGTGGGGCGGGTCCGGAAGCTGGTCCGGCGGCGGCGGCGACTTCCAGAAGGTGGCGGACGTCCACGTGGGCCCCGTCCTCCGGGTCGCTAAACCCAAGATCCTCGGTCTGTTCCTCCGTAACCGCGTGGAGTACTTCGAGGCACGACGCCGCGGGGCGCTGGAGACGCTGAGACGGGCGCGGACGGAGGAGGCGAGGTCGCCGGCGGTGGAGTGTTCGCTGGCGCTGAGCTCTGAGGACGAGGACGCGGTTAGTTTTTTGTTGGAGGTTCGGGCTCGGAGGGTCGCGGCGGAGGCGGAGGTGGAGCGGCTGTCGAAGATCGTCGGTGTGATGTCGACGGTGCTCGGGGAGGTGAACATGAAGGCGTTGGACGAAGCCGGGTTCGGCGGGACCTTGGACTTACCCCAGGCGAGGTAGTCGTCGAGGCGGTGAAAATGAATCCTAAAATTTATTTATTCGTCATCCGCGACGTCCACTAAGAGTTCCCTCGATAATATCTCCGCCTTGGCGTGTATCCTGAGCGACTCCGCCGTGAGTTGCTCCATCTTGGTGCTCGACACCTTCATGTCCGTCGCGAAGGCGTTCGTGAGCATCTGTTTCCGTTTCGCCGGGTCCGCCAGCATCTGCGCCATGAATCCCCCGTCGTACGCGAACGAGTACGTCATCAACAGCTCCGTCCCGGCTTTAACCTCCTTACTCGCCGCGATGGCGACCATGCCGCTGGGAAACGGCACGGCGTGGCAGTTCGTGCCGTTCGTGGTCTTCACGAGGTATCGTTGGGCGGCGTCGATGTCGTCCGATGCCGTCGGGGGAATCGCGGCGTCGTTGACGAGGTGCCCGAGGAATCCGGGTTGGATCGGTGCGTTCGGATCAGCCTCGATGCGTAGCGCGGCGGATGCCCACTGAGGGTTGCCGTTGAACATGGCGTAGTCGGGTTTGGGTTCGGCGTACGTCTCGGGTCGCCACACCGACGCCGGGGACGTCTCGTCTTCCCGGTCGGCCCGAAGCGACAGCTCGTTCGTGGCGGGGTAGAGCGTGACGAGCTCGTGAGGTTTTAGGTCCCTGGCGGCGAAGACGCCGCGGCCGTCGCACACCGTGCTCGGGCCTTCCTTGACGGCATCGGCGTCGACGTGGAGATACGGGAGGAAATCGGGGATCTCCCGGAGTGCCGTGAGGTGCCTCGCCACCGCCGCGACCAAGCGCGCCTGATCCCCGTCGTACAGCCGCATCTGTGAGATCCCGCCCGAGGCGAACATGCGCTCGGCGACGTTGCGGCCCTTGGGCATGAGCTGATTCGGGCCGGGCTTCGGGGGCTTGGGGCGGCGTGTGGGCGGCGAGCTGGTCTTGACGGGGGGAGGGGGCTTCTCCATGGCGCACATCGGGCCCGCGCGCCGAGGCGCGCAACGCTGCATCGCGAACGACGCCATCAATTATGACGAAGGATACCGGGATAAGGGTGCCTTTTACTTTACAACATCGAGGCGCCGGGACCGAGAGGTGCGAGTGGGTAATAGAGTTTGTATCTTTGTTTCAAGATGTGTACAACTAGGTGTTTTAATGGCTCCTAAGTCGCGCCCACGACGCCGCGACGGACGGTACCGGTACGTACTTGCACGGTCCATCCATCCGCGCCGACGCCGACGCGCTCTCTTCTTTATTTCTTTTGGCAACTCGAGACTCACCTCACCGCCAAAACCTCACCGCTCCCTCTTCTCTCCAACCGAATACACTCACGCGGGCATGTAGGTGGAGGTATCGATCTGCTCGGGCAGCTCCTTGATCTCCACCTCGAACCTCGCGTGCACGGCGTCGAGCACCGCGGTGTCCTCGTCGGAGGAGAGGAAGGTGATCGCCAAACCCTTGGTGCCGAAGCGACCGGCGCGGCCCACGCGGTGCAGGTAGGTATCCGCCCCGTCGGGCATGTCGTAGTTGACGACGATGTTGACGCGCTCGATGTCGATGCCACGCGCGACGAGGTCGGTGGCGACGAGGATGCGCTTGTTGCCCTCCTTGAAGGACTTGTACCGGGCGAGTCGCTCCTCCTGGCTCATGCCGCGGTGGATGGCGATGGATGGGAAGTTGCACTCGGTGAGGAGCTTGTCGAGGTAGGTGCACCGCTGGACAGACTTGGTGAAGATGACCACCTGGTTGAACATGAGCGCGTCGAGGAGGTCGTTGAGCTTGCGGTTCTTCTCAGCCTCGGTGAGCTTGATGTAGTGCTGGACGAGGCCGTGGAGGGTGAGCTTGGTCTCGTCGTCGACGTAAATCTCCATCGGGTCGTTCATAAACTTTTTGCACACGGGGCGAATCTCTTTGGACAGCGTGGCGGAGAACATCATGACCTGCTTGTCGTGCGGGGTCATCTTGAAGATCTCCTGGACGTCGGAGCGCATGTCGAGCTGCTCGAGCATCTTATCGCACTCGTCCAGGATGAAGTGGCCGCACTGCTTGAGGGAGATGTCGCCGTCCTTGGCGAGCGCCTTGCATCGACCGGGGGTGGCGACGATGATTGACGGGGGTTTCTCCTTGAGCTCCGCCTTCTGTTGCTTGATGTTGACGCCGCCGAAGATGACGGAGACGTTCACGGACGGGAGGTACGCGCTGAAACGCTCGAACTCGTGCTTGATCTGGTACGCGAGCTCGCGCGTGTGGCAGAGGATCAGCGCGCCGACCTCCCCGGGCACGGGCTCGAGCTGCTGGAGCACCGCGAGGACGAACACCGCGGTCTTGCCCATGCCCGACTTGGCCTGGCAGATGACGTCCATGCCGAGGATCGCCTGGGGGATGCACTCGTGCTGAACTGTTGATCGCATCACGGGAGGGGGGGTGGGTGTGGGTCAGGCGGGGGATCGGATCGGGCGGCGAAGGCGTCGCGTCGCGGCGAGATCTTGGCGCCAAAAGCGCCGGGCGCAATTGGCGCAATTAATTAATTTCCAGCGCCGATCGCGAGCGCTCGATCGGAGCGCGCGTGAGCTCGGGAGCGCGATTGGGCAGGCGGTGCGGTGGACTTACCCTCGGAAGGGTGCTCGAAACCGCAGTCGACGATGGATCGGAGAAGCTCGGGCTTCAAAAGGAAGTCGCGGAAGCCGGTTGAGTGGATCCCGACGTATCCCTTCTTCACAGCCTCGCCGGACTTGGCGCCCGCGCCCTCCTCGGCGGCGACCTCCTCCTCCTCGTAGTCGAGGAGCTCCTCGTCCTCTTCGACGGGCTTGTCGTCGGCCATCTTGGTTAACGGTTTTGTGTGTGTGGTGTGGTGACGAGGGCGACGTCTGCTGTGCAGGCGCGCTTGGTTGTGCCGGCCGACTTGGACTTCGATCGTGGATCGTCCAGTTGGGTTTCTCTCTCAGTCGGCGGTTCGGGAGTTTCTCGGACAGGTGGCCATTTTCTGGCAAAAACGTACGGTAGTCAGTCAGGCGTATTTCCTGTTGGAGAGTGTAATTTATGTACTTTTTGAACTGTTTGCATGTCATATAAATTCGCAATTACCGAAAATGCCCCCACATGCCGAGCGTTTTTGGCAATTAATCTCGGTCAACCCGACAACGACCCAGAAGGAAGGGCGCCGAGCCGCGGCGACCGGGGCACGCGGTCCCTCGTCAGGTCGTTCCGCCCCTTCACGTCCTACACTCACGAGTTCATATCCGGCACGAACGACGCCCGGCCGCCCGGTTAGTGGGGGGATTCAGCGTCGACGTCGGACCTGGGGTGAGCCAACGGCAAAAATGACGACCGAGCCGAAGAGGCGCGCGCTCAAGTGGATCGGCACGCGGCTGTCGGATCACAGGGCGGAGCTCGTGGAGGTGAGGGACGAGGTGGACTCGATGCGCCGCGCGATGGACGAGAGGATCGCCACCGCGGGCAAGGCGCTCACCCGCCTCGCCGCGGAACGGGGCGACCTCCAGCGCGAGCGAGATCTGCTCAGGCAGTCCCTCGCCGAGAAGTCACGCGTCGCCGCGCGCCTCCGCTCGGAGCTCGAGCAGTCGAGGGCGACGAACGAGGAGCTCATCGCGGCCGCGACGCTCCCGGCCGCGGCGCAAACCAGCGCGCAGGTCGTCGACGATCCAACCTCCCCGCCGGAGAAGTCCGGCTTTCGCCACAACCTCGCCATGGCCGGCGAGCTGCGCGAGACGCGAGCGGAACTCGCGGCTTTGAGAATCAAACTGGAGGACGCCGAGGAGGACGCCGCGCGGTCATCGTCGCGCGCCGCGCTCGGATCGTTACCCGCGCAGGCGGAGACCCGCGCGCTACGAGGCGAGCTGGACGCGACGCGCGCTGAGCTCGTCGCGATCAAGGATGCATTCGCCGAAGCCGAGCGAAGTTGGACCGAACGATCGGCGCATCTCGCCGAGTCGAGCCGCGAGGAGATTCGCGAGCTGAGGCGTTCGCACGAGCGCGCGTTGGCGGGCGCGATGACAGCCACGAACGAACGGGACGTGCTCACGGCGGCGCACGCGGAGGAGACCGCGGCGCTTCGACGCGACGCGGCTTTAGCGGCGGGTGAGTTTGAGTCGGCGATGTCCGCGGCGACGTCGCGGGAGACGGCGGCGACGGAGGGGAGGCGGGAGGCGCTCGCGCGGCTCGCGGAGGCGAACGTCGCGCGCGACGACGCGTTGGATGACGCGCGCGTGTTGCGCGGTAGGGTGGTGGCGTTGGAGACGGAGTTGGAGACGCGCGATGCGGAGCGCGAGTCGGATCGGGCGGAGACGCATCGGCTGAGAGATGAATTACGATCGGCTCGAGAGACGCAGATCTTACCGGATCTCGCCGCGCTCGACGAGATGGAGTCGCGGCTCACGTCGCTGGCGACGCGGCTGCGGGAGCGGGAGCGGGAGGTGCGACACCTGACGGCGACGGTGGAGGGGCAGGTGTGCGAGCGTAGGTCGCTCGTCGAGGAGCTTCGAGCGGCGAAGGAAAACGCGGCGGTGAACGAGAGACGGTTTGAAAAAGAGCGGGAGCGGCTGCTTCGGTCGCGTGGGCGGCCGTCCGGGTCGCAAAACGCGGCTCCGAACGGGAAGGACAGGCCGATGACCAAGTCCATGTCCCGCGCGTTCAAGGGACATGGACTGAGGTATTAGACGTAGTGTACCCGCGACGGCGGCGTTTCGAGTGCAAGTAATAAATTTGCCAAGTGGATTTTTGAGTTTTCCCAGATTCGAGCATCATCCCTGAAGCGTCGCGCTCACCACAGTGCCCGCGCGCATTCAGCATGTCGCCCGCGGATGATCCGGACGCGCTCGCGGATGCGCTCGCGGATAAGCTCGATGTCGCCGACGACGCGCCAGACGATGCCGTCGAGGCGGTCACCATCGAAGATGAGCCCGAGGATGACGCCGAACGAGAGGCGCTGATTGCTTTTCGCGAACGTTTGACCGAGGAGGGCATCGCCGTTCCGCGCACGATGTCCGCGAACGGCGGTGAACCCGGCGTGTGCCTCCGGTTCCTCCGCGCGCGCAAGCTCAAGGTGGAGAAGGCGCTCAAGATGCTGAAGGACTGCCTGGCGTGGCGAACGGAACACGACGTCGATGCCGTCTTAAACGAACCGCTAGATCTCGACGAGTTCAGGGCCAACGCGAAGATGTACCCGGCATCTTACCACGGCCGCGACACCCTGGGAAGGCCGGTGTACATCGAGCGCACGGGCAGCGCCAAATTCGCGGACCTGGTCAAGAAGCTCGGGCACGACGGCTTCGTCCGCATGCACCTACGCGCCATGGAGTACCAATCACGAGTCTTACTTCCCAGCGCTTCGCGCGAAGCGAACAAGCTCGTGTCCAAGATGTGCAACGTCATCGACGTCGGCGAGCTGTCTCTGTACGACACCGTGTCGCACAGCGAGGTGCTCGCGGTGCTGCGGAAGATCGCGCAGATCGACCAGGACTATTACCCGGAGAACCTGGGAGTCACCTTGGTGGTGGACGCGCCTTGGAGTTTCACCACGGCTTGGAGCGTGGTGAAAGTGTTCCTGGATACCAAGACGGCGGCTAAGTTCAAGGTGCTCGGCGGCGGTCGGGCTGGGGTGGAGAAGCTGACGAAGATCATGGGCGAAGGACGGGTTCCCGCGTTCCTGGGCGGGACGTGTAGGTGCGACGGGGGATGCGTGTGCTGCGATCCGATAGTCGGAGAGACGGTCGGCGTGCTGACCAAGGAGCAGCTCGAGTACGGCTGTTTTCACACCGAAACGAAAGGCGGTGCGCCACCGGTGACGACGGGTGACTCCTCCTCGATAGTTTAGCGTTTAGGATGTAGTATTCGAGAGTTGGATACGAACGCGGGGCAGTCACGGGAGTGCAGGTGGAGAACTTGTACTTTTTTATTCAGAGAAGTGATGAGCATCGTCAGGAATCGTGCGTGCGCATAAGCCAGCGCGCCGAGGCGAGGGGTTCGTCGCCGGGTCCGAGGCCGTCCCGGGGTCCTGTGCGGAACCGTGATGCAGAGCTCCTTCCAGCGCCGCGGACGTCGTTTCCAGAAGAAGCAGGCCGCGGCGGACGCGGGCGTCGTCGGTGCCTCCGCCGCCAATGTCGACGCATCGCTCCCCGGGCCGTCGTCATCGTCATCGTCATCGTCGTTGGATGCAGTCGCCCCGCGCGTGGACGTCGCCGCGCCCGTCGCCGGCACGCGCCCGGGCCTCCACGGGCAGACGCTCGTCAGCACGGGCCTGGCGGACCTCGACAACCTGCTCGGCGGCGGTCTACCGCTCGGCACCGTCATGATGCTCGGCACCGACGGCGACCCATCCTCCGTCGCGGGGAACGCGTGCACCCTCCTGCGATACTTCGTCGCGGAGGGATGCGCCAGCGGGCACGTCGGGATGTGGATACACCCCGAGGCGGGCGGCGCGAGGAGCATCGCGCGCTCGCTCCCGCGCGTCGTCGTCGACAAGTCCCATCACGACGACGACGAAACAGAAACGCAAAAACCAAACGAGCCAAACGGAGACGCCGACGACGGCCTTCGCATCGCGTGGCAGTACAGGCGGTACCTGCGGCAGGGCAAGGCGCTCGACGACGGCAGGGTGGGCGGCCAAAGGGACGGCCTGGGCGCGGGGGTGTCCACATCCGGCGGAGCGAACTCGTCGTCGAGGGTGGACCCGAACAAGAGACGGAAAAACGACGGCGGGGTGAGACGACTTCCAACGATTTGCCACGGGTTCGACCTCACGCGCGAGGCGGACCCGGCGGCGGTGGACGCCGCGGACCTCACGTGCGTGGCGTTCAGGCACCCGCCGTCGCTGGGCGCCTTGGGGGACGGGCGCATCGACGGCCTGGAGGGTGATTACTCGAGAGCTTATGAAAAAATCCGAGCCTTCGTGGAGGACGTGAACGGTCGAGGCGGCGAAGCGGTGGGCCGCCTCGCGATCCACCCCGGGACGAAGATCGACGAAGACACGTGTCGCGCCACGTGTAGGTTCCTCCGCGCGCTGCGCGGGCTCCTCCGGGGCACCCGCGTGTGCGCGGTTTGCGTCCTGGCGTCCTCGGCGAAGTCGCGAAGTCACGGCGCCGCGCTTCGGCATAATTTCGACGCCTGCGTCGACGTGGAGTCACTGCCGCAGGCGCCGTGCGCGATGGAGCAGATGCTGCCGGATCCGTTGCTGTGCGTTGGGCTGGTGCACGCGAGGCGGATCGCGTTTCCCGGGGTTGTCGGCGCGTCGCCGTTGATGCGAATGGATCCAACGTACGCGTTGCAGCTGCGGCGGCGGCGCATGGCTATCGCGCCGCTGCAACTCTCGCCGGAGGATGCCACGTCGACGCGGCCGGGCGGCGTGAGCAGGAGTAACCTCACGGCGCGGGGAGACGACGGTGGGAACCAAGGAGCGGCGGTGAAGAAGTCGGCGTCCGGGGGGCTCTGCGGCGGCGGACCTTCCGGAGATCCGAGGAACGACCCGCTAGATTTCTAAAAGTCGGGCACCCTCTCTAGATACTCGTACTCGACGCGTTCTCTGGATATAAAATAGCTAATAAGACGTAACTAACCACAAACACCACCTACCCCGTCGCCTTCGCCACCTGCTTCGCGAGCGTGCTCATCGCCACCTCCAGTTTCGTCCACTCCTTGTCCATGAGACTCCAATCGATCCCGTCGTTGGACAATGTGTGCCCTTCGCCGACGCTCCCGAGTCCCCACAGCAACCCGCCCCACTTCACCCCCGCGAACCCCATCGACGTCTTCACGATCAGCGCCGATATGTACGCCACCGCGACGTAGATCGCGGCGGTGCTGTACGGCACGCGGTCCGTGAGCTGCGGCATGGTCACGTTGAACACGGTGAACCCGCCGCTCTTCACGCGGCTCCGCATGCGACCGCCGACGGAATTGGGAACGAAAGGAACGTCGTCGCTGTCAGTCTCCGAGTCGTAGTCATCCGCGGGGTCACTCATCCCAAGGGTGCTCGCGTCGCCGCGCGTGTCGTAGTGCGTGGATTTAGTTCCCCCGGACGGGCTCGCGTCACGAGCCGCCGCGCCGAGCGGGTCGTCGACTTCGTCCAGAGTTTTTCGCCTGAGCCACGTGTGCGCGGTGCCCGGCGCCTGTGCTTCGCCACCTTCCGGCATCCCCGGCGTCCGCGCGTTGGCGAAGGATACCCTGTGCTGTTTGAGCGCCGTGTTTGGCACCGGCTCGGTCTCCTCGTCGTCGCTGTCGTTCATCCATTCGTACCCGGGCGGTTTGGCGATCTTAGGCGAGAGGATGCCGCCTCCGTGCGAGGATGCCGCCTTTGACTGGCCTCCCCGCCTGGCCGTGACGTTGACGTTGGTTTGCGCTGGGGGACCGACGCTGACGTCGTCGCGCGCGGTGCCGAAGCTGACGCGCTTGTTCGTGGTTCCGCCGGATCCCCTGGGCGGCTTGCGCACGGTCGCCGGGAGGTCCTCCTCCTCGCTCTCGATGTCAACTTCCTCTTCATCGTCATCTTCATCCTCCTCGTCTTCGTCGGGGATGAGGTCGAGGAGGTACTTCCTCGCGGGTGCCGTGAGCGTGTACTGCGTCCCGTTCTTACCCCCGTCCGCGATGTACCGCACCGTCGCCCACTCCGTCGCGGTCACCACCCCGCCGTCCTGGACATCCTCGTAGATTGACTTGGCGACGGGCAAGGAGATCTTGTCGGCGTCGTCGGCGATGGCCAGCGCGCTGTCGTCGTACCTCACGCGGTTAATCTGCCGGTACTGCTTCTTCGACGTGCCCGGGGTCTTCGTGGAACGGGAACGGGCGGCGGAACGCGGCGCCATGGTCCGCGCGGGCACCCTCCGCGCGCGACTCAAATGGGACCAACGGTACAAAAATCGGACGGCACCCTGCCCGCAAAATGAAATCGCGAGGGCTTTTTTGGTGTGAAATCCGAAAGGGCGCGGTTCGACATCACTCGTCGCCGCACCGCGTCGTGGGATCGGGTTTGGCGAACTGAGGCGCGAACCATGAGCTCCAGGTCGTGCCTGATCGAGGAGTCCATCGTCGAGTCCCAGTACGCGAAACTCCTCAACGACAGAGCGGGCGCTCACACCGGGCTCGTGATTGGGAAATTCGGGGTTGGCAGCAGGGACTTCGTGCTCGCGCTGGTCCCGACCCCACCCGATGAACCCGGAGATGCGCCTAAACACACGAAGGGCGATACTACCCTGGACGTCGACGACGAGTGGATGCTCGAGCACGCCGCGCACGTGTCCAGGATGCTCCCGGGCGGCCTGTTCATCGTGGGGACGTACGCATTCTGCTCGGACGCCGCGAAGGAAGTCGCCACGCCCGCGCTGATGAAGGTCTCGGGGGACATCGCGCGATCCTCCACGCCCAAAACCCACGCGGGGACGCACGACGACACGCTCGTGATGCACCTCTCGTCGGACTCGCGCAAGGTCAAGGTGGTCCGGTTCAAACCCGGGGAGACACGGTCCATCCCAGCCCCGGTGGAACACAAGACGGGAAACGTCATCTCAAACCTGGTTCGACTCGACGCGACGTACGACGTGGATTTGACGACACGCGGGATCGAGCCCGGGACCTCAACGCAACAGGCGTGCGCCCTCGCGCTCCGACACGAGGTCACGCGGGTGCTCACCAGCGGAGGCGCGACCGTGGGGGGGCGAATGTGGGCCAACGACGCCACGGTGTCGTCGGTGCAATCGTCGGTGTCGAACGGCAACGGCTCGTCGGGCTCGGCCGACGCGCTCGCCGCGGAGCTGCTCTGCGCGCCACGATCGACGACGCCGCCCGGCATGCACGCGTCCACGTCCGGCGGCGGCATCGTTCGAATCGCCGGGGTGGTCAGCGCGAGGTGCTACGCGTACGGGCGTGAGTCCATCGGCCGCGCCGTCGACGATCTCCGCGCCGACGTCGCAAATTCCATCCAAGCGCGGTTCAGCGTCCTGGTCGACGCCGCCGACGACGAGGTCGCGAACGACGTAACGCCCGTAACGGCTGGACACGAACCGCTACACGCACCGATCCGACACCACCCGTTCAACCGCGATGGGGTACACGAGGACGTCACGCTGGCCCTGCCGCGACGCGCGTGGGCGCCGTGGCTCGGACGCGACTCAGCGGGAGTTCCCGCGTGTGACTACCTAGACGTAGGCGAGTCCGCGAACGCCGTCGTCGAGAGGATGGCGCAGGTGCTCGGCGTGTCCGGGATCGACCCGTGCGTCGTGGACACCGAGTGCGAGGCGCCGGGTGACACCGACGGCGTCGCGCGGGACATCGGCATGCGCGGGGACGGCGAGACGAAGGGTGAGGCTGGGGATGATGGCGGCGGAAACGGAAGATGGAGAAAGAGATTCGATTGGGGAAGCAGGCCGACTTCGCCGGCGTCCACGGGGACGACGGCGCGGCCGAACACTCCGGCGGATGCCTTGATCCCGGGACGCGCTCTGGAGAAGGAGCTGGCGAAGCGGGTCGCCGGCATGGACGCGGCGGACGTGAACAAGGCGTTGTGGCTGACGATAGGCGCGGGGGTGGTTCTGTTGGCCATCTTCGCGCAGCTCGCTTTGAGCGGGTATTTTTAGAAACGCTTTTTGGTCAACGAAAAAGTCCACATCGAGATGCCCCGGCGCGGGGACGACCGTAGAGGGTTCACCGTAGAGGTCCGCGAAACCTTCGCGCGCCTCACCCGGCAGGGCCTCGGTCCCAACGATGCCGCCGCGCTCGCGTTGAAGCTCGCGGCGGGCATCGCGGAGTGGCCGCTCGACGTCCCCGCGTTTCTCGGATCTATCGAGCGGTGCAAGGATGCCACCCTGCGGTCCGGGGAGAAGCTGTCGGAGCACCTGGGCGTGAGCGACGACATCGAGCGCGTGTTCTCCAGCGCGGATGCCCTCAACTCCAGCTTCATCGCGCACACGTCGGCGCGCCATGACGACGAGCCACGCGACGACGACGACGACGACGACGACGACTCGCTCTCGGGCCGAACGGAGACGACCGCGACACCGCCGCTAGATCCCGCGACGGCACGGGTCAGAGACGCGCTTAAGCTCGACTTTGACGAACTCCTCGACGTGTATCAGGCCATCGAGTCCCTCGGCTCGCTATTCGTCGGCATCTTACTGGCGTCCTTCGGGCGGCTACTCGGGTCCTTGGGCGACGGGCCCACCGCGTGGTCGCACGCCGGCCCAGCGTTGATCCGACTAATCCTGGTCGTCCTCGAGTGCCCGGCGCTCATCGAACCCGCGCACTCGGACGTCCTCGGCCAACTCCTGAAGCTCGCCGCGTCCCTCCCGGACAGCGCCACGAACGCCATGGTGCTCTGCGTCCGCGCGTGTTACAAACGCGAGCAGTTCAGGCGATCGCTCGCGGTGACGCAGCAGTTTCTCACCGTGCGAGTGTACGACATGAGAAGAAGGGGCGTCACCGACGCCTCCACTACGCACGCCGCCGCTTTCCTCCGCGTGCTCTGGCGCGCCAACACAGCTGTGTCCGACCCGGGTGCCGACGTGGGTGCCGAGCGAAGCACGCGTATGCACCCGTACGCGTTCGTGCCGTTCGCGGATTTCCGCGTCGATGCCGTGAACGGCGAGGAGTTTGACACTCGGGAGGACTACCGGCGGTGGCGCCGACCCGACTTGCGGGCGTTTTCCTTTTGCGACTACCCCTTCGTGTACGACCCAGCCGCCAAGGCGCGGATCCTGCAGCTGGAGTCCGCCATGTTACAGGCGCACGTGTTCGAGCACTACGCCCTCGGGTCGCCGTTACCCGACCCACACGCGGTGTCTACAGATCTGGGTAATTGCCCGTACCTGAAGCTCGAGGTTCGGCGCGACTGCCTCCTCGCCGACACGATGCGGCAGCTCACGTACCACGTCCGCTGCGGCGACGTCCGCAAGCCGCTTCGCGTGCGGTTCGTGGGCGAAGAGGGCGTGGATGAGGGCGGGGTGCAAAAGGAGTTCTTCCAGCTCATCGCCCCGCAGGTTTTCAGCAAGCGCGTGGGTTTCGAATGCGACGAAGAGACGCATTCGGTTTGGTTCGCAAAGGGCAAACAGCCCTGGGCCGAGTACGAGCTCGCCGGCGTCATCGTCGGACTCGCCGTGTACAACGGCCACGCGTTGGACCTCAAGCTACCGAAGGTTGCGTATAAGAAGCTCATGGACGAACCGATCGGGTTGGGGGACCTAGAGGACGTGGCGCCGTGGCACCACAACGCCATGCGGTGCCTGTTGAGGTGCGAAGACGAGACGGAGATTGAACGCTTTGGCTTTTCCTTCGCCGCTACGTACGTCGAGGACGTGAGCGGCGAGTGTGTGTGCGTGGACCTGTTGCCGCCGAACGGTGAAGACACGCGCGTGGACATGGGCAACAGGCGCGAGTACGTCAACAGGTACGTGGAGTGGTACTTGGTGGACTCGGTGGCGGCGCAGTTCGATTCGTTCCGTGGGGGTGAGTTTATTTTTATATTCGTGTGGGCAATTGGTATGACGTGTTTTCTTATTGCGACTCAGGGTTTGAGCGGCTGTGCGGCGGTATCGGCGCCTTGTTCCGGTCGGACGAGTTGGAATCTTTAGTCGTGGGCGCGCCCACACTGGACTTCCACGCGCTTCAGGCTAACTGCTCGTACGAGGACGGGCTGTGTGTGGATGACCCGTTGGCGACGTGGTTCTGGGCGTTGGTGCACGACGACCTGTGCGAGTCGCGTCGGCGTCGGCTGTTGTGTTTTTGCACGGTGCGTTTATTTTATCTTTTGTATGGGCAATTTGAGTGACACGTGTGTTTTGTTCACAGGGGAGCGACCGAGCTCCTGTGGCGGGTCTCGGGTCGGTGCGTCTCGCGGTGAGCGTGAACGGACGCGACGACGCTCGTTTGCCCACGGCGCACACGTGCTTCAACCACCTGATGCTGCCGAGGTACTCGTGTCGCGAAGTTTTGAGGGAGAGGCTGACGACGGCGATCGACAACGCCGTCGGGTTCGGGCTGCAGTGAGAGCGTTTCTTAGTCACAACATTTGTGGAGTGGAGTCCTCCTCGCTCCGGAAGATGATGAATACCCATACGTTTCTAACAGCTTTCTTTTGGCTATCTACTTCTATAACTAGCTAGTTACAGTGTCGTGGCTCTTAAAATTTGTTAAACCACAGTGTCGTGGCTTAACTACTTGGCTTCACATCCGGGAGCCTCGTACGCCATCCACGCGCATTTCTCCGGCGTCGTCATCCCGTTTCGCACGTTGAAGTCGTAGCAGGCCTTCTCCATGTCACAAGGGCCGACGTGGCAGCTCGCTCCGCCGTAAGCCGTGTCGCACGACGTGCACGTGCACGCGTCGGTTATTCCTCCAACCGTTCCACCGTTGATGCAGTAGAAGATACCGTCGCCGCCATCCTTGGCCGAGTCATCCGAGGCGCTGCACGCGCCGGCGGTCTCGCAGCCGTTTCCCTCCCAACCAAGGTCGCATGTACACGTGCACGACCCGGTGACGCCATCAACGCTGCCGTGCTCTCCGCAATGGATACTACCGTCGCTTCCATGCTTGGTCGAGTCCAAAGGGTTGGCGGTGCACGCACTCGCCA
>Ga0209425_10004143_pt1 | contig 14951 bp, 14 predicted proteins | sample COG_05_FD_184749 | JGI IMG/M metagenome (GOLD analysis project Ga0209425, IMG submission 184749) | Pelagic Microbial community sample from North Sea - COGITO 998_met_05 (SPAdes) (version 2) | ecosystem: Environmental > Aquatic > Marine > Neritic zone/Coastal water | place: Helgoland, sampling... | reverse complement strand
TAGAATTTAAGTATACCGCGGGGTGGAGCAGTCTGGTAGCTCGTCAGGCTCATAACCTGAAGGTCGGCGGTTCAAATCCGTCCCCCGCAACCAATTTAATTAAATTTTGAAATTCGCTTTTTTACTATCGATTAAAAAAGCTTTAACAGTTTCCTTGGTAAGTTGATCAAAAGTTTTTCCAAATTTTTTAATTTTTTCTATTACTGGAGGCGGAACAGTAATTATATGACACCCTAACTGCTTAGCCTGTAAATAATTGTATGGTTCTCTTACACTTGCCCACAAAATTTCTACATTCTTAAATTTTTTTGCTAATTTTATACTTTTTATAAATTCTTGAACTGGATCTTTTCCTGTATCACCTGCTCTGCCTGCAAATATTGAAATTAAAACTTTTGTTTTTTTATTGATTACTTTTAAAATTTTTTTTGTTTGTTTGGCTGTATAAACTGCAGTAATATTTAATTTAATATTTTTACTATTTAATTCTCTAATTACTTTCCCACTAAATTTATTTTTTGAATTAACCACAGGGACTTTGACATAAACATTTTTTCCCCAATTATCAATTTTGATACCTTGTTGAATCATAGATTTAAAATCATCAGCAAATACTTCAAAAGAAATAGGTTTATTTTTGCAAATTTTAAGTATTTTTGCAGAATAAGCTTTGTAGTCTTTCGCTCCTGCTTTTCGCATTAAACTTGGGTTAGTTGTAAAACCTTTTACAATCTTTTGTTTATTATATTTCTTAATTATTTGTAAATCAGCACTATCACAATAAATTTTAGTCGACATATTTTACCTTTTTTACCTTCTTTTTTATTTGATTAATAAATTTGATTATAAATAAGGCCTTTTGATTATTTTGATCAAATTTAACTTTATTTTTTAAAACGTTATTTATCATCTCTTTTAAAATATCTTTTTTTAATTTTATGCATGCATTATTTATTAAATGTTCTTTTTTTTTTGATTTTAAATTATAAAAAAAGGTAAACCTTTTTTTGTTTGATGTATCTATAACTAATTTGAACTTTTTTTCAAAATTATTATGATAACTTTGGCATGTAAAATTACTTAATTTTTTTAATTTTTTATACAAAATACTTATATCGTGGTACATAAATCTATAAAAAAATTCTTTATCAAGTCCCTTAACAAGTTTAGATCTATAAATTTCTGTAACTGAATTTATATTTTCTAATTTATTTGAATAAAAATTATAAAGATCACTTACAAACAATTTAACTTTATTTTTTTTTGATATTGAAATCAATTTTTTTGCTTGATGTATAGATATGCAAAGAGGTTTTTCACAAAAAACATTTACCCCATTATTTAAACACATCTTAACTAACTTATAATGGGTATTGTTAGGAGTAACTATAAACACCCATTTAACATTTGAAGATTTTATTAATCTTAAATAGTCTTTATTTTTGCCACAAGTAAATTTTAAGTTAGATAATATATTTAATTTTTTTTTTATTATTTTTCCCCATTTACCTTTTCCAATTAAACCTACATTTAATTTCATTATCTTTTATTAACTACAAAGTTTTTAGCTAAATAAACACAATTATTCCATTTACCAGAAAGAATACTTGTAATTTTTTTAGAATGACTAACGATAGATGATACTCTTTCATCCGTTTTTTCTTTATTTTTTTGAATTGTTCTAATAACAAAAAATGACCCCACATATTTTGCTTCTTTAAGGAATGGCAGATAAATTGAGCTTCTATTAATGAATTGATTGAATTTTGAAATCTTAATGTTTTTGATCATTCCCTTATTTAGATATTTTTTTTTTTTGTTTTTGAAAATAGGAAAATTTCCAATTTTTGTCTCTAATTTTGATAATTTAACATCACTTAATAAATGGTAATTTGTACCTAGATAGGGATCTACACAAACAAACTTGCCATCTATTACTACATAACTCTTGTTTGAAAATTTTTTTGGTAACTTAATTACAATTTTTTCAACCAATTCAAATTTATATTTTTGTAATTTTTTAATACCTAATTTTTTTAAAACTAAATTATTATTAGAATAAGTTGCTACTATTACTTTATCATAACCTATTAAATCTTTTTTTTTAAACTCAGTGTTTAATTTTAGTTTTAATTTAGATTTTTTAATTTTTTGTAGCAATAATTTTTTATATTTAAAGTAGTTTAATATTTTTTCATTTGATAAAATTGAATTTTCAATTTCATTATTAAAATCTCCTATGTTCACATTTTTATTAAATAATCTGTTTTTTTTTAAGAATAATTGATATTTATTAAAATTAGTTTTGCTTTTTTTTGCAATTAAATAAAAATTTATAGTTTTTTGAAACACTGCATTGCCATTAAAAGAGGTGAATAATTTTTTTGATTTATTAATCTCTATAATTGTTTTTTTAGACCTAGGATAATGATACCCCAAATGAAAACGAAACTGATTTGCTGCAGATGCACCATTTAAAATGGTTTTTTCTTTTTCATAAATTGTTACTTTGTTTTTTTTTGACAAAAATAGACCTAGAGTCGTGCCAAAAAAACCTGAACCAATAATAGCTATTTTCATTATAATTTTTTTATTAAATTTACAAAAGTAACAGAAATATCTTTTTTAAAATTATTTTTTACATATTCATAACTAATATTTATTTTATTTTTAACAGAAATCGAGTTGATATTAATACCTCTCAATATTGAAAATAATTTTTTGTGGTCTCCAACTTTGAATAAAATACCCCCTTTACCAGATTGTAGTATTTCTCTTGGGCCAACCTTGCAGTCAGATGATATGATCAGTTTTTTTAAACAAGCTGTTTCAAGCAAAATATTTGGATTACCTTCAAATCTAGAGCTTAGAACTTTTATATCACAAAGTGAAATATATTTAAATGGATTGTTGGTAAATTCAATAATTTTAACTAGATCTTGAATATTATTTTCTCTAATAAAATTTTTTAAAATTTGATTATCAGATCCACTTCCAATTAATAATAACTTTGCTCTACGATATTTAATTAATTTTAAAAATGCTTTTAATAATACTAATTGATTTTTCTGATGAGTTAGTCTTCCTATATTTATAATTTTAAGACCTCTAAAATTTTTAAAAAAACTAAAATTTAAATTAACTTTTGATTTTTTTTTAATACCTTCTAGATCTAAACTTTGTTTATGTACTTTACTGACTAAATTAAAATATTTTTTAATTTCTTTTTTAAAATCTTCTGACGTAACTAAAATCATATCGCTCAATGAATAAAAATATTTGAAAAAAAATCTTTTAAAAAAATTATCTACATATTTAGATGGAGCTGTATTACATCTAATTATTATTTTATTGCCTGTTATTTTTGCTACTATAATTGGCAATATATTTCCTTGGAACGATACAATAGTTCCTTTTTCTTTAAACATAAAAAAAAATAGTCTAAATGCACAAACTATATATTTTAAATATTTATTGTTAATTCCTTTAATTGAATTTGATAAAACTAAATTTATCTTTTTGTGAAAGTAAAATTTTTTTTTAAATTCACTCTTTTTGATATTATTCTCATAAGTGATAAAATTTACCTTATAGTTTTTTTCTGCTAATGAGTTAATTAAAAAAAATAGATTTTTTTCTAATCCACCACTTTCAATTGATGGATAATAAAAAATAAAATTGTATTTCATTAAAATTTAAAAATCAAAACTATTGTCTTAAATATTTTTTGTAATATCTTCCGTCATTTTTTTTGCATCAGCAAAAAGCATTAAAGTATTTTCTTTATAGAACAAATCATTATCAATCCCTGCATATCCAGGTGAAAGACTTCTTTTTACAAACAAAACTGATTTACATTTTTCAACATCTAACACTGGCATACCATAAATGGGGCTTTGTGGATCTGTCTTTGCAACTGGATTTGTTACATCATTAGCGCCAATTACAAAAGCAACATCAGCATTTGCAAAATCATTATTAATTTCCTCTAATTCATACACCTCATCGTAAGGAACATTAGCTTCAGCTAATAAAACATTCATGTGGCCTGGCATTCTTCCTGCTACAGGGTGAATAGCGTATGAAACTTTTATATCATTTTTTTTAAGGGTATCTACCATTTCTCTAAGTGCATGCTGTGCTTGAGCGACTGCCATTCCATAACCAGGTACTATTATAACTGAAGATGCATTTTTCATTAAAAATGCTGCGTCTTCCGCGTTTCCACTTTTAACAGGTTTTTGTTCTTTATTTGATGATTTATTTGATTGGTCTGTTGCACCAAACCCTCCTAATATTACATTAAAGAAAGAGCGGTTCATACCTTTACACATAATGTATGATAAGATCGCACCAGAAGAACCAACCAACGCGCCTGTAATAATTAAAGCGGTATTTTCTAAAGTAAAACCGATCCCAGCTGCTGCCCAACCAGAGTAAGAATTAAGCATTGAAATCACTACTGGCATATCCGCACCACCAATTGGTATTATCAATAAAAAACCAATTAAAAAAGAAGTAGCCAATAAAATCCAAAATAAATTGGTGGACTGTGTTGAACAAAGCAAATAAGTTAAAATTATTATTGTAATTAATATCAAAGCATTGAGTGGGTGCTGTCCCCTAAAAATAATTGGTGATCCAGACATAATCCCTTGGAGTTTTAAAAAAGCAATAATTGATCCAGAAAAAGTTATTGCACCAACGGCAGCGCCGATTGACATTTCGATTAAGCTTCCTAACTTAATTTCACCAGGCGTTCCAAGATTGAAAGCCTCTGGGTTTAAAAAAGCTGATATTGCAACAAATACTGCAGCAAGTCCTACCAAGCTATGAAAGCCTGCCACAAGTTCAGGCATAGCTGTCATAGGTATTTTATAAGCTATGAAAGCGCCAATTAATCCTCCAGTTAATAGAAAAATTAAAACATATATAATTCCTGATGAGAAATTTCCTATCGATAGAAATGTAACTGTTATTGCAATTATCATACCTATAATTCCAAAAAAATTACCTTGTCTTGATGTTTCTGGTGATGACAGTCCTCTCAAAGCTAAAATAAATAATACACCTGAAATTAAGTAAAAAATTGCTGATAAATTTACAGAAATCATTATTTATCCTTTTTCTTTTTTTTGTACATTGCAAGCATTCTCTGAGTTACCAAAAAACCTCCAAAAATATTTATTGCAGCAAGAGATATTGCCAAAAATCCAAAAATGCTTGAAGTATTAAAAATACTATCTGAATTACCTGCTAGTCCGGCAATGATTGCCCCTACAATTATTACAGATGAAATTGCATTTGTTACTGACATCAAGGGTGTATGTAAAGAAGGTGTTACACTCCAAACAACATAGTATCCAATAAATATCGAAAGGATAAAAATGCTTAATCTAAATATAAAAGGATCTATTTCCATAATCTTATTTTATCAAAGTTTTTTCAATTATTTCGTCTTCTAAATTTATATTAATCTTATTGTTTTCTTTATCATATAAATTTGAAACAAAATTAAATACATTTTTTGCATATAAATTTGATGCAGAGGTGGCAAGTTTATTAAGAATATTACTTTCTCCCATAATTTTGACTCCATTTTTATCTATAACTTTATCAACCTTTGTAAAAGCTGTATTTCCACCCTGTATGGCAGCTAAATCGTATATTATTGATCCAGCTTGCATGTTGCTAATCATTGTATCTTTAATTATTACTGGAGCCTTTTTTCCTGGAATTAAAGCAGTACAAATTACAATATCAATTTTCTTTAGTGTTTCAGATAATAATTCTTCTTGTTTCTTTTTAAAATCGTCTGTTGCTTCTTTTGCATAACCTCCTTCGGTTTCAAGATTTTCTGCCCCTTCTACGGTAAGAAATTTACCTCCTAGACTTTCAACTTGTTCTTTTGAGGCTATTCTCACATCTGTAGCAAAAACTATTGCGCCCATTCTTTTTGCAGTTGCAATAGCTTGAAGTCCTGCAACACCAGCTCCAACAACCAAAACCTTAGCAGCTGGAATCGTTCCCGCTGCTGTCATCATCATAGGGATAGCTTTTTCAAAATTTGCAAATGATTCTAAAACTGCTTTATATCCCGCAAGATTAGCCTGTGAAGAAAGAATGTCCATAGATTGAGCTCTAGTTATTCTTGGAAGTAATTCTAGTGAAAGAACATTAATATTTTTTTTTACAAGGTTATTTATTTTAGTTTCATTACTGTAAGGATTCAAAACACCAATCAATGTTTGATTTTCTTTTATTAAAGAAATTTTATCATCTGCTGGTAATCCCAACTGAACAATGACATCTGCATTACTTATGATTTCTTTTTCATCTTTAGAAATTTTTACTCCAATTTCAATGTATGTGCTATCCTTAACACCTAAGTGATTAGCATAATTTTCAGGTAATACCACTTCGAGACCAAGTTCCAAATATTTTTTAGCAATCTCTGGTGTAATAGCGACTCTTTTTTCAATTGTTTGATTTTCAAAAACAGAGGCGATTTTCATACAAAAACTTTATAACAAGAATAATGCCATTAAAACTAAAACTGATATAATAGCGACAGTTCCCCACAGAACAAATTTTGTAAAATTGTTCCAAGTATCTTTATGGTTTTTGTTATCCATAAAAAATTATTTTTGTCTTGCTTTAAATTTTGGGTTATTTTTATTTATTATATAAACTCTACCTCTTCTTCTGACTAACTTTGAGTTGAGGTCTCTTTTTTTAATTGATTTTAATGAGCTTTTAATTTTCATAATATATTTATTGCCGGCGATGACCTACTCTCCCGTGCCTTAAGACAAAGTACCATCGGCGCTGCTAGGCTTGACTTCCGAGTTCGGAATGGGATCGGGTATAACACTAACGCAATAATCACCGGCAGAAGCTTTATAATCATTTAATTTAGATTGTAAACTATGAAATAATATTGATTTATCTAATTAATTATCTTGCTTAGATAATCTTTTAATTGGATTTTTCCAAATAATTTGTAGACTTTATTAGACAAATTCATACTAGTTAAAGCTGACGCATATCTTTCACCAAGTCTTGGTGCTAGATACTTAATTTTAGAATTAAACATTTTTGCAACTTGAATTATCGTGTAACTTTTTTTATTTGAAATACTATAATATCTGTATTTATTATTTTTATATGCATAGATACATGCGTCGACAGTATCATAAACATGTGTAAATCTTCTTGATTGAGTACCAGGTTTTACAACTGTTAAAGGTTTGTTTTTTTGATACTGTTCTTCAAAAATTCCTATGACCGTAGCCATACTTCCAGATTTAATTTGATTTGGGCCATACACATTATAAAAAAAAACAACCTCATATTTAAAATTAAACCATTTTTTTAAATTTTCTAACATTTCAATATTTTTTGCTTTGGTAAAAGCATAAGGCGATAGGTTTTTATCATTACCTTTATTGCCAATGGTTGCTGAAGTTGCTGAGTAAATCAATTTTATTTTATTTTTCAAACAAAAGTTAAACACTTCATTAGTTCCAATAGTATTAGATGCAATACATTCATTCATTTTTAAAAAACTTTGATATATTCTTGCAAATTCTCCAAAATGGAAAATTACTTCAATTTTTTTTTTATAACTATTTAAAGTTTTTGAAATTTTTTTAGTATCAGATGAAATATACTTTACTCGTTTATTGAGAATATGGTTTTTTTTTTTACCTGTTGAATAATTATCAATACTCAAAATTTTAAAATTAGTACATTCTAGCAGTTTGTAGATTAAATTGGACCCTATAAAACCAGCACCTCCTGTTACAACTATATATTTTTTCATTTTTTTTGAATTTGTTTATAATACTATTATTAAAAGTATCAAATATATATGATACTTAAAAAGTAAATATTTAAAATTAAAAAAATAAATAGTTATACAAAATATGAATATTTCAAAACTTTTAAAAGATCATTACTATTTAGATTCTAGTATCTCTTTTTTTAAATCAAATTTTGAAAAAAGACTTAAATTTATTAAAAAAAAAAAATTCTTATTTAATGAAATTTCAAATTTTATTAATAATTGTATAGATAACTCAAAAAGTATTTTTATTTTTTGCGCTGGCAACTCCTTGATTAGCAAAAATATTAAATCAAATAAGATATTTATAAAAGAAATAAATGAAAATTATGAGATAGAATACAATACAAATATACAATATATTAGTGAAATTAATCATAACGAAATATCTGAATGTGACACTATTCTGATAGCGGATATAGAGCATCAATCAAATCCAACATCAAATTTATTAAATTTATCTAAAATTATCAAAGATGACGCAAAAATAATTATTTTATCAAAAAATTTAATTTGGATGATTTTTATAAAATTATTAAAATCTTTTTTTAATTTTTCTCCCTCAAAAAACAATTTCTTACCATCTTCTTACCTGAACAACTTATACTCAAGTTGTAATTTAGAAATAATTAGAAATGAAAAACTTATAGCACTACCAATTTATATTCCATTTATTACTAATTTTATTAATAGAATATTTAGATTACCATTATTGAATATATTTTGCCTTTCAAACGTAACGATATTAAAAAAAATAAATCAAAATTCTTATAACAATAAAGATGAGCGTGTTTCATTCATAATACCATGCAAAAATGAAGAAAATAATATAAAAGCATTTGAGAAAAACATTATAGAAAGTAACCAGTCAAATGAATATTTGTTTGGTGACGACAAATCTACTGATAAAACTAATAATGAAATCGATAAATTATCAAAAAAATTAATAAATAATAAGATTGTTAAATATAATGGACCCGGGATTTGTAAGTCAGAAAATGTTTATAAAGGTATTGAGCATTCTAACGGTAATATAATTGTAATATATGATGCAGACTTAACAGTCAGCTTTAAAGATGTTGAATTTTCAATAAATATATTAAAAAACACAAATGCAGATTTTATCAATTGCACAAGAATGATTTATCCTCAAAAAGATGGTGCAATGAAATTATTTAATTTTATTGGAAATAGTTTTTTTGCAAGTTTATTTAGCTTGCTTTTTAGAAAAAAAATAACAGATACATTATGTGGTACAAAAATATTTTATAAGAAAGATTGGTTCAAAATTAAAAAAGATATTTCAAAATGGGGAATGAAAGATTTGTGGGGAGATTTTGATCTTTTAATTGGAGCATACAAAAATAATTTAAAAATAACTGAAGTTCCAGTTACTTATTATGAAAGAACAGAAGAAGGTACTAAAATGACTTCTTTGATATCAAATGCAATTAGAATGTTATTTATTGTGCTAACATCTTATTATAAGTTAAGACTAAAAAAATAAATTAAAAATTAATAGACAATTATATTTAACTTATTGATTTTCATAAACATATTCAAAAGATTTTCTGAATAACATTTTACTTTTTTGAATCATTATAAACCCGTTATTTTTTAACAATTGATGAATGTCTCCAAATTTATAGTTTTTTATTATCATGTCATCATAATGATGTTCAAAATATACTAGTTTAACCTTTTTATTATGTTTTGATAATCCCTTTAAAACATTAAGCTCATAACCTTCTGTGTCTATTTTTAATAAATCAATATACTCAATCTTATTTTTTTCTATAAAATAATCTAATGTAATTATTTCTATTGGAACTTTATAATGAAAATTATCTTTATCTTTAATATTCAAAACTTTTAATTTTTTTTTAAAATACTTTGAATTTATATTTAATTTATTAATAGTTGATGAAGAGGACTCCAGAGTTTGATTAATATAATCTTTGGATATCTTCTCTCCTATCCCATAATTGAAGGTTTCTATTTTTTTTGAGTTATATTTAATGATATTTTTTTTTAGTATTTTGTAATTTTCAGGACTCGCCTCAAAAGAATATATTTTTTCAAGTTTTAATTTTTTATGAAATAATTTTATTGTTTCTCCATAATGCGCACCTACATCGAATACAACAATTGGTTTTAAAAATTTATTATTAATTAATTTAATAATCTTTTTTTGTTGAAAATAATCTAGGAAATTAAGAACAATAATAATTAATTTTGAATAAAGCATTTTAATAAAAAGTTATAATTATCTATATAAAAAATAATATCCGTTTCTTTTTTTAACATTAATTTTACTTGATAAATTTCCGATACATGGTGTTGGTGTATTCCAACAATGGCCTTTGGTTCTATAAATTGTTAATCCTGATGAAGATTTTTCAGATATAAACTTTTTTTCTGGTATTGCGAAAAAAGGAAAATTATCAAATTTATATAAATCTGCTCTTTCTAACTCTTTATCAATTCTACTAATATTTTTAAAATTAAAAATAACTATTATCAATATAATTAAATATTTGAATTTTTTTTTGAAAAAACCTGTATTTTCTATCTTTTGATACATTAAGGCAATTGGTATAGATAATGTTAAAAAAATTATAGAATAACCCCCATACCGAAGTTGTGGATGTTTTGTAAACCAAATAAAAAAGATTGATAAAATAATCATATAAAAAAACAAAATTTTTTTATTTGAAATTGATATACTTTTTTTTAATTTAACATTTTTAAATAATAAAAAAATTATTACAAAAATTGAAATTAGCATCGCTAGTTGATCTAAAAACTTTCCTACAAAATATTTTTCTATCCAATTTGATAACCAATTGAAATTTTGAATATATTCTAAAGGATTTTCAACTCTAAAGTTTGGCCCTGCTCCAGCTTTAGCCCATTGCTCTAGCCAAGTTGATAGATCTTTATAAGACTCATTGGTATTCGCCCAATATAAATTATCACCAAAACAAGTTATGCTAATAGGTGAGATTATACACCCTGTTGAGATAAAATGGTGAATGAAATAAACAGATAAGGATATAAATAAAATAAAAAAAGATCTTGAATAAAATATAATTTTTAAACTTTTAATAAATTTTGTATCTAAAAGAATTATCGTCAAACCTAGTAATATATATGGCAAAAAATAAGTCTTTAAACTTATACAGAAACCCAATAACGGTATTAAGTACAAAATATTATTAAGCTTGGTTTTATCATTTTCAAAACAAGTATGTTGAAATATTTTAATAATTAAAATTACTATTAAAAGTTGACCAGCTTTATCTGTGCCAAATTCAGCCAATCTATTAAAAGATAAATTAAAAAATGTAAATGCAAGTATATATAAAAATTTAGTGACTTCATGAGTGTTTTTGAAAACAATTTCTTTTAATAAAAAAAAATTAAAAAAAATTAAAAAAAATAATAAGGTGAAGTGAAAAGAAAAATATTTAATGAAAGGCAAATAAAATGTTGAATTTAAAAAAAATAAAGAAGAAAGTAATTTGTATCCATGACCAAGATTTGCCATACCAAATATAATTTTTTGCTCTGTCAAATATTTTGTAAAAGGTAAGTGATAATATGAAAAATCATCATGAGTCTTAGATATCAACAATGCAGAAAATGTAACAACAGAAATTAAAAAAATTATTTTTAAATAAGTTTTTTTATTTTTAACATGTGTAAATAAAAACAATAGAATTCCGATTAGGTGCAATAAAATATTATGTATAAAATTATGAGCTACAAATAAACTAGATATTAATGAAACTAACGTTAATAGGAACAGTCCATAAAATCCTATGTAGATTACCTTTTGATCTTTCATATCTTTTATTGTACCAAAACATAAATTTTGGAATAATATGCCATATCCCACTACGGATATTAACAAAATGTAAAAAGTTAAAAAAAAAATTACAATGTTTGACATTAATTTATGCTTCCTTTTTTCTTTAGTTTTTTCTTTTAATAAATTAGATATTATACACTAGCGTTATAAAAAATTTAGATAAAATTATGTTACCTATAAATCTTATAATTATATATTTAATATTACTTGTGTTTACAGTGTTTATTTCAAAAAAATTAGAATTCTACGATAAACCAAATAATAGAAAAATTCATAAATCAAAAGTATTTAATACGGGAGGGATAATTATTTATTTCTTTTATTTAATAATAGTTAATTTTTTTGAGTTTAACCATAATATTGAATTAATTATTTCAATTGGATTTTTTATTTCCTTGGTTGGTTTTATAGATGATAGAATTAATCTCAAACCATCAAATAAAGTCATATTTATAATTATACCATCTACATATTTAATTCTTAATGGCATAAGTATAAATAATTTAGGAAGCTATGAGTACATTGGATTTTTAAATTTAGGAAAATTTCAATTGCCTTTTTTAATTCTTGCTACAGGATTATTGATAAATGCTACAAATTATATTGATGGTGTTGATGGTTTGTTATTAGTTTTTTTTACATGTTGTTTAGGTTATTATATTTTTTTAATCGATGACACTAAAACAATTTATTTAATTAAATTACTTCTCATACCGGTAGTTTTAAATTTGATTTTAAATATGTTTCCTTCAAAATCAAAATTCAAATTTTTTAGTGGTAACACGGGAAGTCTATTTATTGGATTTTTTATAAGTTTTTTAACTATAGAACTTTATAGTGGCTTTAATATACACCCTGTGTATTTAATATGGCCTTTATGGTATCCTGTTTATGATTTTTTATTTGTAAGCACTAATAGAGCCATACAAAAAAAATCAATTTTTTCTGCAGATAATTCACATCTTCATCACAAAATATTAATTAAATTTAAAAAAAATCATTTGAATACTATTTTGTTATTTTTCACATTAAACATTTCTATTATTTATTTTGGTTTATTAATTAGTAATTTCTCAAAATTTTTATCATTAATAATTTTTATTTTTGGTTTCATATTTTATTTTGCTATAAGATTTAAATTTAGATAATGATATCTGTAATCAATAATAAAATTGATATATTTTTAAAATTACTATTATTATCTTTTCCTATTTTAATGATTTTAGGCCCCTTTGCGTTAAACTGCTTTTCAATAATTTTTTCATTATATGCTTTAATTAATTATAAAAAAATTAAGATTTTAAATAAAAAAATTATTCTTATTTTTTTTAGTTTTGTAATTCTTATTTTCCCCTTTGGAAGTATAGAGTTTCAAAATTCTTTTTTTAAATATTTATCATTTTTCAGATTTATATTAATGTTATTTGGATTAATTATTTTTTTTAAAAAAAAAGATAGCGAAAATAATATTCTGCCTAAAATTTATAAAATATATTTTTTTATTTTAGTAATTATAGTAATTGATATTTTGAAAGAAATTTTTTTTGGAACTAATCTATTAGGTTATAGCTCAGTCTATGATGGGCGTATAGCTAGTTTTACCAACAATGAATTGATTATTGGTTATATATTTTGTTTTTTAGTGCTTTTTACATTAATAAATATCTATAAAAAAACAAATCATTTTAATTTTTTTATCGCTGTATGCATTCTTTTAGCTATTAGTTTTATTATAGGTGAAAGATCTAACTTTTTAAAATTAACATCTTTAATAATAGTTTTCTCATTTGTACATTTTTTTTATTTAAATAAGTTAAAAATTAAAAATATACTTTTAATCATACCAATTATCTTTGTTTTAATGATTTCATTTTATGAACTAACTAAAGATACATTTCAAGGCAAAAAGTTTTATAGATTTTCTAACGAATTAATTGTTTTAAAGGAAAACAAAATTTCCTCTAATATTAAAGAAAAATTTTATAATTCACAACATGGTCCTCATTACTTAACAGCATATAAAATTTTTTTAAACTATCCCCTATTTGGTATAGGAATAAATAATTTTTATTTAGAAAGTAAAAAAAAACAATATGTTGATAAAAGATTGAAATGGTCAGGCGGATCCAGAGCATCAACACACCCTCATCAGACTTATTTGGAAATAATTTCTGAAGTTGGTTTATTTGGATTAATATACTTTATTTTCATTTTCTTTTACCCAGCCTATGTCTCATTCAGATCATTAATTAAAAACAAAGAGATTAATTTAATATCTCATCTACTCTTACATTTTTATTTTATATTTCCAATTTTGCCATCTGGGAGCTTTTTTGGAACAAATATTGGTGTCCCATTTTGGTTTAATTTAGCAATACTACTTTATCTATCTAATAAAAATTTAAAAATTCATTCTTAAAGAAAATTGATTTGATACGTTTTTTTTAAATAATTAAAAGATAGTATTAATAATCTATAAAATGACGCAAAATAACCCATATTCATATAATCTTTATAAACTTTATAACCATTAATAATGTTTACAACACTATTTGATGATAATGAATTTTTTCTTCTTCTGTAGTTTGTAAGACGTTTGTTTAATCCCCTTATAAATAAAATTTTTTTTAAAATTTTTAACCATAAAACATAATCTTCTTTTGTTTTTATTTTAGGAAATTTAAGATTATTATTTTTCAAAAACTTTAAATTTAACATCACTGTGGATAAACCAATGTCACAAGAATTTAATATATCTTTAAAGCTCAATATATTTTTTGCTTTTCTATATGATATATTTTTTCCTGATTCATCAATAATATTATAAGAGGTGTGAGAAATCACAACTTGATATTTTTTCATAAAATTCAACTGCAATCTTAATTTATTTTTATGCCAAACATCATCACTATCTAGAAATGCAATATATTTAGTCTTACTTAATTTAACTCCAATATTTCTTGACTCACCTGCACCTAAATTTTTTTTATTCACAACAATTTTAATAGAAAAGTTTCGTTTTATCTTTTGTTTTGAAATAAATTTTTTTATATGCATTAAATCAGATTTATCTTCATCATCATAAATAATTAAGATTTTGAATTTTTTATATGTTTGAAAAAACACAGACTCTAAAGCTAAAAATAAATATTTTAAATTATTTTTATATGGGATAATAATTGTTACTAAAGACACAAATATTTATATGAGACAAAATAAACAAAATCAAAT
>Ga0209425_10004139_pt1 | contig 14954 bp, 14 predicted proteins | sample COG_05_FD_184749 | JGI IMG/M metagenome (GOLD analysis project Ga0209425, IMG submission 184749) | Pelagic Microbial community sample from North Sea - COGITO 998_met_05 (SPAdes) (version 2) | ecosystem: Environmental > Aquatic > Marine > Neritic zone/Coastal water | place: Helgoland, sampling... | reverse complement strand
TGAAAAAAATAAAAAAACAGCACTGATATCTACCAGTCAGTACGCTAATAATTTTTTTGAAAAATACGGAGCGAAAGAAATAGCTTTTATAGAGAATGGCTGGGGTAAAGGCATGCATAAGATTGATATGTGTATTGAGTGGGAATGAGAATTAACGTTGTAGGAACTTCAGGTAGCGGTAAATCGACATTCGCTAAAAGCATTGCAAAAAAATTTAATGCTCCTTACGTTCAATTGGATGAATTACATTGGAAACCTAATTGGGAAGAATCTTCGGACGAAGAGTTCTTTCCCAAATTGGAGAAAGCGCTGTTGTCTGATATGTGGATTTTGGATGGCAACTACACAAGAACTATCCCTATCAAATGGAAGCGTGTGCAGATGGTGGTGTATTTAGACTTACCCTTTCATGTTGTTCTTTACAGAATAGTTAAGAGAAGTTTGTTAAGAGGTATCAGAAAGGAAGAGCTATGGCATGGTAATAGGGAGACAGTATGGAAGCATCTTTTTACTAGCGACTCGATGATTTTATGGACAATCAGAACTTTCAAAAAAAACAGAAAAAAATACTCCGAGCTTTTTACGAGAAAAGAGTATTCACACATCAAATTCGTAAGATTAAGTAATAAGGAAGAAGTAGAGAGTTTTCCTGAATTAGTTGAAAAATTGATTAATGAATAATAACAGTTACAAAGAAGTTACAAAGTCTAATTATGAAGCCTTTAAAGTATTGATTTTACTGGCTATTTTAGTAACGTAACTATTGAGTGGGAATAGTATAGATTTTCTTTATTTTAGCTGCTTCTCTTAAACCTGTATTTAAAGCACCATGAGTAAAACCATACTCAAGGACACTTGTTGCCTCGCCGGCGAAAAATATTTTATTTTGAATCGGGTTGGCTAATTCGGTTCGCAATTTTAAGTCGTCTTGATTATGTCCAGGTGCCGAGTAAGATCCTAGTATGTATGGCTCCATCCCCCATCGCGTAATTAAATATGCTTCTGGTTCAGGAATATCATCACCATAAGCTACTCTTAGCGATTTCATAGCCTCTTCAATAATATAATCGTCTGTTTCTTTTTCCATATTTCTTGAGAACTCTCCCGAAAAGAAAGAATAAATAACCGGCTCATTCACCATTACCTCATTGCTAAGCCAGGTAGTGAAGGCATGCCTATCTTCTCTCTCTATAAAGAAATTTTCTACATCGCCCCAGAAGTTATATGGAAATTTAAATATTACTTTATTTACACTTCCCCAGCTTATGTTGTTGATAGCTTCCTTCTTTTTCTCTGGTAAATCAGGGACAAACTCAATAAGATTTTTTTGTAAAACTCCTAGCGGAACAGTCACAACCACAACATCAGGAGTATAAGTTTTGTCATTTGTAAATACCTCTACCCCATCAGAAGAATATGTAATTTTAGAAACGGGGCTGTTCAGCTTTATATCAAGATTCTTAGATAAATGACTCGTGAATTGATCAAAGCCACCGAAAACCTCTTCGTCGTCTCCGGCATTCTCCATGTATTCGTATTCTGATACTAAAGCACCAATTGGTATATTTTCTTCGTCTTCTGCAGAGCCTAGCTCAACGCTCTGAATAATTGCCTGAAGAACAGCATTTGGAGCAAAAGATAATAAGCCCATCCTTTTTAAGAAATTTATGCCGTCTTCTAAGGTGGCTGATGGCTTAATATATGAGGCGATGTATGCAATCAGCCCTATCCTAAATTCAATTTTTTCAAAGTCCTCTTCTGATAAAGTTAGGGCTTTTCCATCTTTATCAAATAATTTGAAGCCCATTGGACTTAATACAGTGATGTTTGTTTTTAAACCTAACTCTTCTTTTAAAGACATCAGTCGGTTGCTATCTAACTTATTGCTGTGAATCCAGTTTGCTCCTCTTTCTAAAGGAAATCCTAAAGATCTATCTGTATAAATCCTTCCTCCTATTCTATTTCTAGCTTCAAGAACAGTAACTTCATAACCAGAATCATGTAAATCCTTTGCCGCACCCAATCCTGATATTCCTGCACCCACCACCAATATTTTAATTTGTTCACTATCAGCAAAGGAATTGAAAGATTGCAGAGAAATAAATAGCAAAAGAAGTCTTATGGATGTCCTCATTTGCCCTATTCTATAACAAACTTCGTAGTTAAGAGTAGGGCAGAGCCTTTATCTATAAGGTAAACTATAGAGATGATGACAAGTAACTTTACTAAGTCACGACAACAACAACAACTTAGTAATTTATTAGAGCACTATCAAAACGGCCGATTTGGTGACGCTGAAAAGCTAGCTTTATCCGTCACTCAAGAGTTTCCTCAGCACCCTTTTGGCTGGAAAGTACTAGGCGCAGTATTAGGGCAAACAGGCAGAAAGTCTGAAGCTGTAGATGTTAACCAGACAGCAGTCGCTTTATCTCCTCAAGATGCCGAAGCTCATAACAACTTGGCTAACACGCTGCAAAAACTGGGCAGATTAGAAGAGGCTGAAGCAAGCTTTAGGCAAGCGATAGCATTGAAGTCTGACTTTGCTGAAGCTCACAGTAACTTGGGTAATACCCTCAAAGTATTAGGCAGGTTAGAAGAGGCTGAAGCAAGCTATATACAGGCAATAGTGTTGAAGCCTGATTTTGCTCTAGCCCACAGTAACTTGGGAATGACTCTGATTGCATTAGGCATGAGAGAAAGTGCATTAAAGCACTTTCAAATAAGCCTTGACTTAGAAAGAGGTTCCAAACCCATAGATCCGAAACATAAAAGTTTTATAAGCATCAGCAAAGCAAAAATAGATCATGACATTGAACAGTTCAAATACTTGGCTGACTCAGGATACGATATTAAAAAATTTAATGAACTTGCTTCTGTTTATAGAATTGTTGCATCAGAAATTAACTGTGCATCAGACACGGAAGTTGTTCCCCTAAGTGATAAACATCGAGGACTTTTGGGCGACACGTACAATCGACCTTTTCATATTCTTGAAGCTCCTTTATTAGACGAACCGACAATAGGTAAAAATCTAAATGTAAATAAAATAACTAATGATTATTTTAACCATGAGTTCGGTTTAACATATATTGATGAATTCTTAAGCCCTAAGACCCTTGCGTCACTTAGGAATTTTTTACTCGGAAGCACTATTTGGTTTGATTTCTTTCATGGTGGTGGCTATATGGGAGCTTATCTAAAAGATGGTTTGGCTTCTCCATTGATTCTGCAAATTGCAGAAGATCTTCGGCTCAAGCTCCCAAAAATATTTAAACATCATAAATTAATGCAGCTATGGGCTTATAAATATGATTGTCGTGCGAGGGATAAAGCCCCTTTTGATGGGATAAGTGCTCACGCTGATTTTGCGGCTATAAATGTGAACTTTTGGATTACCCCCAAATCGGCAAACCTGAATAAATTATCTGGTGGGTTAGTTGTATATAACTCCGAGGCTCCTCAAGAGTGGGATTTTAAGACGTACAATAGTGATGATAAAAGGATTCGTGAAGAGATTGCAATGCGTGGGGGAAATAAAAACGTCATACCTTATAATGAAAATAGAGCGGTAATTTTTAATTCAAATTTGTTCCATGAAACAGATAACATCGACTTCAAAGACGGATATGAAAATCGTCGTATTAATGTGACGATGCTATTTGGGAAAAGAGAATTATAAACATCTAATAAAGATGCTAAATTCACCATTTATAGACGAATTTTAAGCGAGGTTTACGCTATACAATATGCAGCGATAGGTTGCCTAAGCCTTTAAAAAAACACGAAACCAGCATGAAATATAGAGCGGAAATTGATGGCTTAAGAGCATTGGCAGTATTGCCTGTTATTTTATTTCATGCTGGTTTCGAGTTTTTCAGTGGTGGATTTGTTGGAGTTGATGTTTTCTTCGTTATAAGCGGGTACTTAATTACAACCATTATTATCTCTGAGATGGCTGAAGGTAGCTTCAGTATTGTTAATTTTTATGAGCGTCGTGCTCGCAGAATTCTACCAGCCTTATTTTTCGTTATGGCTACTTGCTTACCTTTTGCTTGGCTGTGGCTGTTGCCTAATGATTTAAAAGACTTTGGTCAAAGTTTGGTTGCTGTATCAACATTTTCTTCTAACTTTCTTTTTTTTATAGAGGGCGGTTACTTCGGTACGGCCCCTGAACTAAAGCCATTACTTCACACTTGGAGTTTAGCAGTTGAAGAACAGTACTACATACTTTTTCCAATTTTCCTAATGCTCACTTGGAGGTTTGGAATTAAGTGGATATTAATCTTATTATCGATAGTTTTTCTGATTAGTTTAGGAGTTGCTCAATGGGGTGCTTATAATCATCCTAATGGCGCTTTCTTCCTTCTGCCAACAAGGGGTTGGGAAATACTTGTTGGTGTATTTGCTGCCTTTTACCTTAATTATAATACTCACTTAAAATCTCATACTGTAAACCAAGCATTGAGCTTACTAGGTTTTGGAATGATCGTTTATTCAATTGCCGCTTTTAATGAAACAACTCCTTTTCCGAGTTTATATGCTTTGATACCTACAATTGGAACAGGCTTATTGATTTTATGCGCTGTTCCAAAAACTTATGTTCATAAATTACTGAGCGTAAAATTTATTGTTGGGGTTGGGCTTATTTCATATAGTACTTATCTTTGGCATCAACCCTTATTGGCATTTGCGAGACTTAGAGTTTTGGGAGAGCTTTCTGACCTCACTCTTATTATTTTATGTTTTGCCTCATTAGTGATGGCCTGGTTTAGTTGGAAGTTTGTTGAGACGCCCTTTAGATTAAAAACGAAAGTTGGTAGAAGGACTACTTTTAAATTTGCATTAACTTTCGCTCTTTTCTTTTCTCTTACTGGACTTTGGCTAGATAACAGTGATGGGTTGTTAAGGTATTATCCTAAAGAAAAGCAAAAAGTATTTGAAAGCTTCCTCAATCCTTCAGATTATGTAGCCGAAAGACATAAACAAATTAAACTTTTAGAATTTACTAAAAGTAATGACAAAAAAAATATTTTAATAATTGGAGATAGTCATTCGGAAGATTTAGTTAATGCTGTTTTTGAAGCAGGTTTGAATAGTGATATGGAATTTTCTTCATACTATATTTCAACAGCATGTGGCGTCTTATTTGTGAGAGATAAAAAAGACAGGGAGGAAACTAACTTAAATTGTCAAAACAAAGGCTATTCTTTCTTTAATAATGACCTGCAAACACAAATGTCTTTGGCTGATGAAATATGGATCATTTCAAGTTGGAAACAAAAAGATATAATTTATATGGCTAAATCTATAGAGAATATTAAGACTATAAATAAAAATATTAAATTATTTGGCACTAAAAACTTTGGAAGCCCAAGTTCTAATTGGTATAACTTCACAAACATAGACGATTGGTCTTCTGCAGTATTTAACGAAGATGATATAACTAAATATGTAACAATTACAAAAGTTAATGATGCTTTGAGTAATACTGCCGAATCTTTTGATGTTGAATTTTTTAATACTCAGCATCTTATATGCAGAGGTGAAGATTTTTGTTCTAACTATATTGATGGAAATATTATTTCATATGACGGTTCGCATCTAACAAAATATGGTGCAGGAATATTAGGTGCCTCTCTAAAGAACGTCCTTAATAAAAATAACAAAGTAAAGATTGAATCTGAAAGAACAAACTAAATATGAATAAGATAGGTTGTACAAGAGAGGCATAGAACCACACAGTGTGTATTTAGGATACGGTAGTTAGTGATATTGATGGAAGAGAGCAAATTGAAAATAACTTGGTTACAACATAGTCACAACACTGTCGGTTTCAGCTGCTCTCAAAGTCATGTGGTATAAGGCTTCTGAAAATAACATACTATTGGGTTGGAATAAGTATAATGTCGGAGTAAGTAGATATCTCAAAAAGGCTCTAGCAAACATTGAAATATTTGAGAAAGGGCAGTTTAGATTAGGTCATATAAATTACTTTTAAAGTTTACAAGTTAGAAAGTACTAAATTTCTGGAAAAAGAAACCCCTTTATAAGAATAAAATAAATCAAAAACGAATCAAGAGATATGAAAATTGATGAAGCCGTCTCAATTATTAAAAACAGTTTAAAACGATAAGTAATGATAGATAATTTTGAATATACTTATTTACCAAAAGGTAAAGTAATATTGTGCTCTTGCGATCAAGTTTATTTTGAATTTTTCTTTGATAAACTATATGCATCATTTACTAAAAATATCTCAGAATTCAATCAACTGCATATTCATTTGATAAATCCAGATATAAATCTTATAAATAGTATTAAAAATGGTAATACCAAATCGAATGTAAGCTTTTCTTGGGAAGGTGAGGCTCAAATATCGCTAATTAAAAAACTAAAAATAAATATTAATGATTGGGAAAAAATACTACCAATTAAGATTAAAAAGATGCTTTTAGCTGAATCTTTAAGAGGTCTGCCATACGTTCAATTTTTATATCGCCAAGCACTGTCCCTAGGTATTCCATGGAGGTTTTTAATATCAAAAAATTATATTAAGAATTCATTTTCTAAGACTTATTATGCAAGTAGGCGTTTTGCACTTCCAAAAAAATTGCTCACTAAAACTACTCATATTTTATTTATTGATATAGATAGTGAGTTTAAGAAAGATTTTAATATAAGTTTTAGTGAAGATTTTTCTGTTCAAGCTATCAAGAGAAAAGAGCCAGGTTGGTCTAATTTTTATGCTGGACTTGTTTTTGTAAGAATGGATGAAGTAGGGAAATCTTTTATAGAAAAAATTTATAATATGATTAATGACTCATTAGATAAAAATATTTTTTATTGGGGCATTGATCAGTCCTGCTTGGATATGTGCTATGAAGAAAATTTATTAGATTCATTTGATAAGGACTATATGGATTTTACCCAAGACAGTGATGCCTCTTTTATATCATATAAAGGAGATGAAAAATGGAATCAATAAACAAAGATTCTGAGCAGACTAACGAGTGGAAAAAAAATGATTTTATTAGCTGGGTCAACAGGATTTTTAGGGAATGAAATACTAAAAGAATTAGGAGGCATTGAAAGCCAAACTCTAGCGTTAAGCAGAAGAGTCATACCGAACTTGCCTGATAATGCACAAGAATTAATTATTGATTTTGATAATCTTTCAGAATTGGAAATTCCAAACGTCAATCATGCTTACCTTTCTTTAGGATATCCCTTGTACTATCACAATGTTATGGGTTTTATGAGCGATTCCCTGAAAAAAGATCTTTATTTAGTAGAGTTTACCTATCAACTTGAGATAGCTAAAAAAGCTAAAGAAGCAGGTGCTAAAGGCATTTCTCTTATTTCAGCTGTAGGTGCAAATTCAAATTCCAAAAATTATTATTTAAAAACTAAAGGAATGTTGGAGGAAGAAATTATTAAACTTGGTTTTGAAAGCACTATTATTTTTCAACCTGGACATCTTAGGGGAAATAAGTTTCGACTCGACATAGTTTTAGCTGATTTAATATCTATTATCTTTGACCCTTTTTTACATGGACCTTTGAAAAAATTTAGAAGTATTTCCGTTAAGAAGCTTTCTAAGTTTGTCGTTAATAATTCTCTTCATGAGAAAGTTGGAATAAATTATTTTGAATTTAAAGATTTCATTCCAAGAAATCTTTAAAATCTACAAAAATGGGTGGAAAATCAAATATTGAGTGGGAGTATCCGTCACTCATACACAAATACGTTAGCATTCATTATGAAGAAACAAATAATTTTATTTAGACGTCTATTTACTTGCCTGAATATGCTTTTATGCCAGTTCATTCTGGCGCCGGTTATTATCGCTACTCCTTTAATAGATGAGCATCAAGCTATTCTTGAAGAAGCTGAAAAAGAACCTCTAACCCCCTCCCAGAGATCCGCATTCACTAGTGCGGGTATGCACATCAATCACATCCAATTTGTTGGAAGCCACAACAGTTATAAGCAAGCCATGCCAGATGGTTTTGTGAAGCAGTTGATGAAAGTAAATCCAAAATTGGTGGAGAGCCTTGAGTATGAACATGCCCCTTTAGCTGAGCAGCTTGACCTTGGTATCCGTAAGATTGAATTGGATGTTTTTTACGTTGCTTATGAAGATCAATTTTTGGTTGGTCATGTGCAACAAATTGATATGAACAGCAATTGTGCCACGCTGCGTATTTGCTTCACTCAAATCATCGCTTGGTCGCAGAAGAACCCAACTCATGCGCCTTTATGGATTAGCTTCAACGCAAAAGACAACTATATTCCAGGCTTGCCCTCACCGGAGGCCTTCAGTCCAGTAGCCTTCGCCCTGATGGACTCAATCGTAGAAGAGGTGCTAGGTGAAAAGCTCATTCGCCCGCGCGATATAATTGATTTGCAGTGGCCCTTGTTAGAAGATTCCAGAGGTAAATTCATTTTGATTCTAGATGAGGGCGGCGAGAAGCGTAATATGTATTATGACGGCTGGCAGCAGCGACCAATGTTTACTAGCGCACCTGAGGGACATCCTGCTGCCGCAATCATGATTCTTAATGATCCAGTTGGGCAGTTTGATGAGATTCAAAGACTGGTTAGAGCTGGATATATGGTGCGCACTCGTGCGGATGCCAACACTCGCGAGGCTCGTGAAAATGACATAAGACGAAGAGAGGCGGCTTTTGCCAGTGGAGCTCAGGCAGTGAGTACAGATTATTACTTACCCGCAACCCACTTTGGTAACGAATACCAAGTGAGTTTGCCCCAGCCAATAAAGTGTAATCCGATCACGGCACCTGCCAACTGTCAGGTTTCTGAGTAGTCGTTAGATAGAATAGGAACTGAATTGGGTTGTAAATTAGCACTCTACTTTCTAATATAGAAAGTTATAACTTTCTATATTGGAAAGTTAATGATATAGTTATTTCATTAATATAAATTTTACGAATTGAAGATTTAAAATAAAAGGATAGATAAGATGGAAGCATTAGGAATCATGGGTTTTATTTTTGGTTTGGCGGCACTTGGAAAAGTTCTGATGATGGAAAAAGAACTTAAAGATAAAGGAGTCCTGGGACAGGATGACAAAGAAGGATAACTATAGAAATTATGAATAATGAAAAAGAAATTATAAGCAAAGAAGAGGCGGCAGCGACATTAGAATCATTAGATTTAACCAAACGCGATGCTATCAAGTCATTCAGAGTACCGCTATTACTAATAATACTAACAAGCTTAAGTTACTCTCTTATCGTCTTTAGCTGGGGGATGACAGAACATGAAAACATGTGGGCATTGGGCATGTACATAGGTGCAGCTAGCTTTGGTATTTTTATAGCTCTCTATTTGTACACCTTTCGTCTTTTGGGGATAAAGGTAAGCGTTTTACCTAGGACAAAAGAGAGGATAAAAAGTGAGTTTGTATTACTTGTTATTTTTGGGGTAATTCTTATCGCAGGTAGACAATTTCGATTGATAGGATTTGAATTTGCTCCTTACATAGCCGCATTGATTGCAGGCGGTTATATGGCTTATCTGATGTTTAAATACCCCACCGGTGAATACTTAACAAGAAATAAAATATAATGACTAGGGCAGCATTCGACACCGTCATCCATGCACCTAATCGTTTGCAAATATGTGCTTTGTTGGAAACTACAAAAGAGTTGGAATTTCAGATTATTAAAGAACAACTCGATGTAAGTGATTCAGTACTATCTAAACATTTAAAGGTATTGGAAGATGCAAATTACATTCGACTCATTAAAAAGATAGAATTCACCCGCCAACGAACTTGGCTATCATTGACGTCTTTAGGAAGAAAAGCTTTCAAGAGTCATTTAAGAGAACTTAAAAGAATTGTTGGAAAAATATAAAAAAGAACAGGAATTTACTGAATCAACATGGATCCAATAACTCAAGGAACGGTTGGAGCAGCTTTTGCACAGTCAACTGCTAACAAGAATAATATCCTTAGGATTGGTGTTATTGGTTTTCTTGCAGGATTGGCACCTGATTTAGATGTTTTGATTCGATCATCAAATGATCCAATTTTATTTCTTGAATACCACAGGCAGTTCAGTCACTCACTTTTTTTTATTCCCTTTGGTTCTTTGATTGTTGCGCTTCTTATCTTTCCTCTGGTTAAAAAATCCACGAGTCTAAAGACGGTTTATATAGCAAGCTTCTTGGGATATGCAACGCATGGGTTGCTTGATGCGTGCACCTCATATGGTACTCAACTTTTTTGGCCTTTCTCGAACGAGCGGGTTACTTGGAATAATATATCTATTGTTGATCCACTCTTTACTATTCCTATATTAATCCTCGTAGGAACTGCAATAAAAACAAGAAAAAGGTTATTTAGTTTTTTTGCAATTGGATGGGCTGCCTTTTATTTATCTTTAGGTTTTGTTCAATATGAAAGAGCTTTATCAGCAGCGAATGAACTAGCCGAATCAAGAGGGCATAATGCTGAGCGTCTGACTCTTAAGCCATCCTTTGGAAATTTAATTCTATGGAAGTCTATTTATCAACATGAACAAACTTTTTATGTTGATGCAATCAGAGCAGTTCAATCGTCAACTGTGTGTTTAGGAGAAAGTATTAAAATTTTTAATTATCAGCAACATTTACCTGATCTTGATAAAGAGAGTCAGCAAGCTGAAGATGTTGAAAGGTTTCGATGGTTTTCACAGGACTATTTAGGCTTTGATGATGAAAAGAATCTTGTGACAGATGTTCGTTACTCAATGCTACCAAATCAAATTGAGCCAATGTGGGGACTGGTCATTGATGATCAGCGAGATATTAATGAACATGCAATTTGGTGGACAGGACGTGACTTAGATCAAAGTCAGTTAAGCTTATTTAAAGAAATGTTAAGCGGTAAAAAGTGTAGAAATCGTTCTTGATATAAAAGACGAAGACTATGGTTAGCGAAGATATTTTTTAAGGGTTAAAACTAAGCCCTATCTTAGCCTTGATATTAATATCCATAAATATCTTAAAGATAAGAAGCTAGTTAAAGCTCCAATAACATATGTAAATGCTGCTGCTTTAAGCACTGATCTACAGCCAATAAGATATTCTTCCGGTACCTTTTCTTTCAAAATGGGTAAAGCACGATTAAAACTTGCATCCATTTCCACGTCCAGAGTAATTAGATGAACCAAGGCTGAGATTATTACAGATAAAAATACAATAAAAAGACAGATTTTTATCAAGCCGGATGAGCCTGTGGCTAAAATTATGGGTAATCCCGAATAAAGTACTCCCCCTCCTAGTTTTGAAATCCAGGAAGTATTTTTTACCAGCTTTGTTCGTTGTTCTAAGGGCGTATATTTTTCTTTATGCTGAATGGCATGCCCAATTTCATGAGTAACTATAGAAATAGCTGTTATGCTTTTTTTGTTCAGTCTCTCTTCCAAGACCCTAACTTCCTGATTTTCTAAATCATAATGATCGCCCATGTCTGTATGAGTTATCTTGACTCCATCTAAGGAATTCTCTTTGAGAAGAAGCTCTCCAAACTCTAGTCCAGTAAAAGGCATACTTTCTAGGATCTCATCATTTCTTTTTAAAGCTCTGTTAAGCCAAATTTTTGGTAATACAAAAATAAATAAAAAAGATAATAGATAAATCATTGTTGATATATTTTATATCTTTGGACACACAAAAGTTATACGCTATAAATGTTTTTTTTAAGGCTTAGTTAGGAGAGGAAGTAAGTTAAATAAAATGATTGATGATTACTTAGAAAGACATTACCCGTTTGAAGGTTGTTTTAACTTTAGAGATATAGGCGGTTATCTTAATCAAGACGGCAAGAGAGTTAAAAAGGGTCTTTACTTTCGTACTGGAAGACAGGATAGAATGAGTGATCAGGATCTTTCAAAGTTATCGGATCTTAAAATCTCAACTCAAATTGATTTACGTAAGCCTGATGAGGTTCTTGATCAAGGAAGAGGACCTTTACAAGCCATGGGTGCTAACTATGTAAATATTGCCGTTATTCCTGAAGGGGGGAGTGATCAATTAAGTCGATTGGTTGGTGATACAGGTATCTCAGGTAAGAGGTATTTAGGTTATTTAGAATTTGGCCCTGACTCCTGGTTGAGTTTATTTAAAATTTTAGCCAACAAAGACAGTTTACCTGTGGTTTTGCATTGCACAGCAGGCAAAGATCGAACCGGTGTCTCAACCGCTTTCTTATTGTCAATTTTAGGTGTAAGTCGTGATGTGATAGAAGCAGATTATTTACTGACCAATCTTGATACTGGAAGACAGGCTGACTTCATTGAAAGTACAGTTGGTTATCCAGAGGGCTATGATAGGGAAAGCATGATCGCTGTAGCTGGAGTTCCTGAAGACGCTTTGAAAGATTTTTTAGATGGTGTTGAATCTAAGTGGGGCAGTGCCGTTGGATATCTAGAAGAAATCGGGGTTACTCAAGAGCAGATGGATACGATCCGGAATAATTTCCTTGAGTAAACTCTAGAAGGTAAACTAAAGACTCTTAAATCTATAAAACTGAGGTTAGTGTCAGTATGGAAACTATTAATGAAGTGGCGCGTGAAACACCAGTTATCCATCAAACAGAGGTATTGGTTGTTGGCAGTGGTCCGGGAGGCTTAGCTGCTGCGATCGCCTCAGCGAGAGCAGGTGCAGAAACCACCTTGCTCGAGCGTTATGGCTGCTTTGGAGGTAATCTCACCCAAGTAGGGGTTGAAGGCTTTGCTTGGTATCGCCATGATAAAACCGTCGACAGTGAAGGCATTGGCATAGAGTTTGAACAACGAGCAAAAACCATGGGTGCATCCAACCCTGAGCCTCAATCTAATAGTCATGCAATAGATGGTGAAGCATTCAAATATGTTGCCGATGTCTTAGTTGAAGAAGCCGGTATTACCCCCATGTTGCATCGAACCATGGTGGCCACTATTGTTGAAAATAATGTTATTAAAGGCGTTGTAGTGGAGAGCAAAGCTGGTAGGGAGGCAATCTTAGCAAAGCGAGTAATAGATGCCACTGGGGATGCGGATATTGCTCACAGAGCCGGCGCAATTGTTCATAAAACGCCACAAGAAGAAATGATGGCTGCCTCCGTTATGTTCTCAATGAATGGCGTCGACAAAACTCGTTTTATCGAGGATGTTAAGTCCAACCCGCACACCTATAGTGATTGGTTTGGCCCTGGTTGGGGAATGAAAACATCGGGAAAAGAGGATGCGTTATTTTCTCCCTATTTAAAAAAGCCATTTGAACAAGCCATCAAATCTGGATTAATCCCAGAGAATTTAAGTACTATTACCGGGACTTGGGGTGCCATAAGTGAGCAGGGTGATCTTAGTTATTTGAATATAATTCATCTAGCCGGACTTGATGCAACCAACCCAGATCACCTTACAAAAGGTGAGATGGAGGGTCGTCGGCAAGCCATGTTAGCCATAGAGGCGCTAAAACAATTTAACCCAGGCTGTGAGAATGCCAAACTGAGAAACTTTGGTATGACGCTGGGAGTCAGGGACACAAGAAAAATTGATGCTGTTTACAACATGACTGCTCAGGATGTTCACCAAGAGGCTAAATTCGACGACAGTATTGGCATATTTCCTGAATTTATCGATGGCTATGGCATTCTTGTTTTACCCACCACCGGTCGTTATTTTCAATTGCCCTATCGAGCCATGCTGCCCAAGGGCATCGAACATTTATTAGTCACAGGCCGATGCGCAGGAGGTGACAAAGGTTCCCATGCTGCAGTGCGCAATATGATGTGTTGTGCAGTTAATGGTCAAGGTGCAGGCGTTGCTGCTGCTATTTCAATCCAGACGGATGTTGATGTCGCGGATGTTAATATTAAGAAAGTGCAGAAAACATTGCTCCAACAGGGTGCACGAATACACTAACTCAGTAAATATATAAATAAAGAGGTTACAAAGTTAGAAAAATGACTTTAAAATTCAATTTTTATAAGGGTTTTTTTAATTAGACTACTGTTTAGTGGGAATAAGATGACTTTCTTTCAAAGCATTCTATCTTCTGTAATGAAGGGCGCACGCGGCTTGAATCGTTTCGGTTCAAAGAGTTTTGGTAAACTTCATGATGACATCAATGATGCCGTTGATTCTCTAATGTCAACAACCGGAGAAGTTTCGTCATTGGTTTATGCGGAACATTTATTAAATCTCATCGAACAACAAGATGATGATGGTTTAAATAAATTTCTTATAAGTCTATTGTCTAATTACGATATTGATACTGAAAAACTTTCAAAGGATGTAAAAAACTATTCATCTGAGAAAAGTGGAGAAAATTTAAAACAAATAAATATTTCATCAGAGCCAAAATGGGTTGAATTATTTAGACGATTAAACTCAACACCAAATGGCACATATAGATTAGTCAAGCTAAGAGAAAGAATTCGATCGTTAAATGATCCGGAATTAAAGACTTTTGATTTTGGATTATTGAATCTTTTTAAAGATTGGTTCAATCCTTCTTTTTTAGTGTTAGAAAAAATTGACTGGGAGACTCCCGCGAATATCCTTGAAAAAATTATTCAATATGAGGCTGTTCATGAAATAAATTCCTGGGATGATTTGAGAGCAAGGCTGGCTCCTTTAGACAGGCAATGCTTCGCATTCTTTCATCCATTGATACCCAATGATCCATTAATATTTGTAGAAGTTGCATTATGTAATGGTATTCCTAAATCTATTCAGAAAATTATTAAAATTGATAGAGATGAAATAGATATAGAAGAAGTAGATACAGCCATTTTTTATTCTATTTCAAATTGTCATAATGGTTTATTGGGAATTTCTTTTGGGAATTTTTTAATCAAAAAAGTAGCAAAGAATCTTAAACAGGAATTGCCAGAACTTAATCAATTTTTAACCTTATCTCCTATACCAGGCTTGATGAAATGGATGGAAGCATATGCC
>Ga0209425_10004136_pt1 | contig 14974 bp, 16 predicted proteins | sample COG_05_FD_184749 | JGI IMG/M metagenome (GOLD analysis project Ga0209425, IMG submission 184749) | Pelagic Microbial community sample from North Sea - COGITO 998_met_05 (SPAdes) (version 2) | ecosystem: Environmental > Aquatic > Marine > Neritic zone/Coastal water | place: Helgoland, sampling... | reverse complement strand
AATGACCGCTGTATTGATGAGTTGAAATTTACTTCTTAACAATAATACAAGTGGTGGCCTCTGTTGGAATCGAACCAACGACACAAGGATTTTCAATCCTTTGCTCTACCGACTGAGCTAAGAGGCCATTAGAAAACTATTTTTATTATATTAATGATTAAGTTGCTACAAATATTTTAAAGCTCCGAACTTTCATAATTATTGATCTTTTTTTAAATTTTCCAAGTTTATTTCTTCTGAAAATTGATCATTTAAAACTTCTAAATTCTTACTAGTCATCACTTCAATTTCTCTTTTAAATATAGATTCTTGCTCTTTGCCATAGAAAACCATTTCCCAACCTTGAGAGCCAAGATCTTTTAATTCTCTCTCTAACTCTATATGAGAGAGTTTATAAATTTTATATTCATATTTCTTCATTATTGGTAATATTATTTATATAATATTTTATGGAGAAATAATGACAAATTTTAAAAAAGTTCAAGAATTTATGGAGACATTTGGTCAAGAAGTGAAAAAAAAACCATCATTTAGTTCGGAAAAAATTAATTCTCTTAGATATGAACTTATTAAGGAAGAATTGAATGAATTAAAGGAAGCACTCGATAATAAAGATCTTATAGAAGTAGCTGACGCTCTAACAGATATTTTATATGTTACTTATGGAGCTGGACATGCGTTCGGTATTGACTTAGATAGATGTTTTGAAGAAGTACAAAATTCAAATATGAGTAAACTAGATCAAGATGGTAAGCCTATATACAATGAGGCAGGTAAAGTAATGAAAGGTCCTCATTATTTTAAACCAGATTTAAGTAAATATTTAAAATAATCACCTCATACTAAAAGATATGAAATTAGTTAATGATCAAAGTTGTGCGTGGATTAATGACCTACCAACAAGATCAAATATAAAAACTCTAAAAAAAAACATTAATTGTGATTGGCTAATTATTGGAGCAGGATATACAGGACTATCTGCTGCAAGAAAATTAGCTGAAATTCATCCTAATCAAACAATAGTAGTTGTTGACGCCCAATTGGCTGGAGAGGGTGCTAGCGGAAGGAACTCTGGTTATTTAGTTGATACAACTCTTAATGATGGTTTCTCATCTAATAAGGAGTTAGAAAGTTACAAAAAAAAATCTGATATTTATCAACTTGGAATAAAATCTGTAAGAGATTTCATGAGAGAGCACCAGGTTGATTGTGATTGGAACGCAGCAGGCAAATATTTTGCATCATCAAAAAATCAAGATCAAATAACTTTAAATAATTTTTCTAAAACATTATCAAAATTAGGATTTCAGTTTAATTTTTTAAATCAAAACGAGTTAAAAAAAAAATTAGGTACAAATTTTTATAATTCAGCCCTTTATACTCCAGGAGGCATTTTACTTCACCCAGGTAAATTAGTAAGAGCAATGATTGATGTGCTACCTCATAATGTTACTCTATATGAAAATTCAATGTTATTAAATTGGAGTAAGCATAAGGATAGTATAATCGCTAATTTTGAAAGTGGAAAAATTTCATCAAAAAAAATAATATTTTGTACTAATGGATTTCTAAAATCACTTGGCATTAAGAGTAGTTATAATTTTCCAATTACTTTAACGGCAAGCATGACCAGAACTTTAACAGATAATGAGTTTCAATCTATAGGATCTCCAAATGAGTGGGGAATATTACCTGTAAGACATCTTGGGGCTACATTGAGAATGACTAAAGACCGAAGAATTCTTATTAGAAACACTGCTGAAGTATCTAGTCCTTTTGAAATGCAAAAATCAAAATTACACAAAAGAATAAATATTCATAAAAAAGGTATCAAAAAAAGATTTCCCCAATTACCGAAGGACTTAATTTTTTCAAGTTGGTCTGGAGTGGTCTCTAGAACTAGAAATGGTTCTCAGGTTTTTGAAAAAATTGACTCTAATATATTTGTTGCTGGATGCTATAATGGATCTGGAATAGGAGTAGGCACTTTATTTGGAGAGCAAATTGCTATCAAAGCAAGTAATGAGCAATCAATTGAAATGCAAATCATTGAGTCAAGAAGTAAGCCAACTTTTTTACCGCCTCAGCCGTTTTTGGATATTGGAGTAAGGGCTAGATTAGTTTATGAGAGATTAAGAGCGCGTGCTGATGTTTAATTTAAAAGATTATTCACTATCCATTTTATTATTTTACGTTTACTAATTAATTTATAAAAATGATTTGGATTAATTGTTAATCACTTAAAGGAAAAATTTGAAAAATACCACTATAGCAACCTTTGCAAAATCTATTGTTAAAGATTACATCCCTAAAGAAGGTCCATCTTTTTCATTATTTAGAATCGAAATATTATCTGGGCTAACTGTAGCGCTCGCTTTAGTACCAGAAGCAATTGCCTTTGCTTTTGTGGCTGGGGTAGCTCCTTTATCTGGTTTGTATGCAGCTTTTATAGTGGGTTTAATTACGGCTATTTTTGGAGGCCGACCTGGAATGATATCAGGAGCAACAGGTGCTTTAGCGGTTGTAATGGTATCTTTGGTTTTAGATCATGGGGCTCAATATTTATTTGCAACTGTAGTTCTTATGGGAATTTTACAAGTTTTATCTGGAATATTTAAATTAGGTAAATTTATACGAATAGTTCCTCAGCCAGTGATGTTGGGTTTTGTAAATGGTTTGGCTATAGTCATTGGGCTGTCACAAATAAATCAGTTTAAAACAACTAATTCTTATGGTGAGTCTGTTTGGATGTCGGGTGATATTTTATTATACTCGTATTGTTTTGTAGTTCTAACAATGATTGTGATTTGGGTATTACCTAAATTTTCAAAAGTATTTCCAGCAACTCTTGTAGCTATTTTACTTACTACAGGATTAGTTATAGGCTTTGATATTCCAATTCCAAGAGTAGGGGATTTGGCTAGTGTCGCTGGAGGATTGCCGTCATTTTCAATACCTATGGTCCCGTTAAATCTCGAAACTCTTATTATTATATTCCCTTACGCATTCATATTGGCAGCCATAGGATTAATAGAGAGTTTATTAACTTTAAATTTAGTTGGCGAAATTACTAACAAAAGAGGTGGCGCTAGTCAGGAATGTTTAGCGCAAGGTATTGCTAATACTGTTACAGGTTTTTTTGGAGGGATGGGCGGTTGTGCGATGATAGGGCAATCCATGATAAATGTTAAATCTGGTGGACGAACGAGAATAGCTGGTGTTGCGGCCGCTCTATTTCTTCTAATTTTTATTTTATATACTTCTTCATTAATTGAGCTTATCCCTATTGCTGCTTTAGTGGGTGTTATGTTTATGGTGGTTGTTGGAACTTTTGCATGGAATTCACTAAAATTATTATTTGTTGTTCCTAAATCTGATGCTTTAGTAATTATTTTAGTGACAGTTGTTACTGTCCTCGAAGATTTAGCTGTAGCTGTAATTGTTGGTGTCATTGTTTCTGCTTTAGTTTTTGCTTGGAAATCTGCTTCTCGAATAACATCATTTGAAAGACCTTCAGTCACGGAAAGTGGAGCTAAGGTTTATGAAATTGAAGGTCCTTTATTTTTTAGTTCTACAAATAGTTTTCTTGAAATTTTTAAACCTTCACAAGATCCAGATGTTGTTATTATTGATTTTGCAAAATCCCGAGTAATTGATCAGTCTGCATTAAAAGCTATTGAAGATATAGCTGATAGATATTCTAGCCTTGGCAAAAAAGTAAAACTCAGACACTTAACACGCGACTGTCATCGCCTATTATCAAAAACAGGACAGTTGATGGTTGATAGTGATGATGATCCTGAATATGCAGTTGCTGTTGACTATGATGTTAAGATTGGAATTTTTGGCAAATAGTAATAAGTCTTTCTATTATCTTAAATTGACTAAAATTTTAATATACTTTAATATTTTCATTCATGCATAATCTTTTAGACACACATCAGCATCTTATTTATCGGGATCAAGCTTCTTATAGTTGGACTAAAGATATCCCGCCACTTGCTGAAGATAATTTTACTTTAGAAGACTATAAGAACTTAACTAATAATCTTAATGTTGCTGGCACTCTTTTTATGGAATCGGGAGCAGATGATAGTGATTATCAAAAAGAAATAAGATTTATGCAAACTGTTTCTGATAATTCGGAAAATAATATGATTGGCTTAATAGCTTCTATTCGTCCAGAATCAGACAAAGAATTTGACTTGTGGTTAGATGAAACTATAGAGATGGGAGTAATAGGGTACAGAAGAATTCTGCATGTCATGCCTAATGAACTCTCTCAAAGTGAAACTTTTAGAAACAATGTTTGTAAGATTGGTAATGCTGGAAAAACATTTGACTTATGTTTTCTTCCTTCACAACTAAGTGTAGCAAAAGAATTGGCTGAAAATTGTGATAACACAACTCTTATATTAAATCATTGTGGCGTTCCTACTATAGCAAATAACGAACTCGATCCTTGGAGGCAAGATTTAGAAGATCTATCTAAAATACCAAATGTAATTTGTAAACTATCCGGCTTAATGGCTTATTGTGCTCCAGGCACTTCATCTTATGAAACAATAGAGCCTTATGTCGATCATGTTTTAAAATGCTTTGGACCAAATAGAATGGTTTGGGGAAGTGATTGGCCAGTTGTCAATCTTGGTAAAGGCCTACCCGAATGGATAGCAGTAACTCAAAAGATTTTGGATAAATTGTCACCTGATGAAGCTGAAGCTATTGCAAATGGAACAGCTCAAAAAACTTATAAAATTAAATTATAATTAGATAAGTTGAATATCAGCTTCTTGAGTAGAAATCATTGTATTAATTTTTTCTCTGTATGAATATTTTTGAAGGATTTTTTCATCAAATTTAACTCCTAAGCCATATGTCTTTGGCTTTTCTACGTACCCATTGAGAATTTCAAACTTACTATTGTCAAAAAGTAATTCATTTAATGGATGATCCATAAAGCAATATTCTGTGAAGGCTGAATTAGGTATTGTAAGAGAAAAATGTATTCCTGCCATAATACTAATTGCGCTACCCCAAGAGTGGATAGCTAATGGCTTGTTATATACATATGCTAAGTCAGCAATTCTTCTTCCTTCAGTGAAACCAGAAGTTGCAATATCGAATTGCACAATATCAAAAACTTCTGATTGTAAATAAGGTTTAAAAGCTCTTGCAGTAGGAATACTTTCTGCGCCAGCTATATTAAGAGTAGTTGATTTTTTAATTTCTTTATATCCTTCAATATTTTCAACCCTGCATGGTTCTTCAAAAAATAATATTTTATATTTTTCAAGTTCTTTTGCTAAATTAATGGAAACTTTATTAGCCCATGGGTTCGCTGTAGAGCCTTGAACAGCATCAACAATTAATTCCATTCTATTTGCAAATTCTTTTTTAAAATCTTTAACTAAATTTACAATCGTATCTGGTTTTATAATTCTCATTTTATAAATTCTAAAGCCCATGTCATAGGCTTTATTAGCATCTTTGATTAAATCTTCACTAGACTCAAAAAGACCATTACTAGCATAAATTTTAATTTTTTCCTTAACGACACCACCAATTAATTGGTAAACGGGTAGCTTAAGTTTTTTTCCTAAAAGGTCATACATTGCAATATTAATTCCACCCATTACTCCAATTGCAATTCCTTCCCTATTCCAAAATACACTAGAGCCATACATTTTTTCCCATGCATTATTTATTTTACCTATCTCTAATCCAATTAAGATATTTTTAAAATGTTCAACAAGTCCTATAATTGGTTTATGTGTAAATTGTGCATGCGTTACTTCTCCCAATCCATACTCTCCATCACTATCAGTTATTTTGATTAAGCCGACAATCATGTTCTCAACTAAGCCCCCACTGTATTGATAATTTAAATTTTTAGGAAAAGGGTATTCTATAAAAAAAATTTCTATGTTTTCAACTCTTGTCATTTGTGTTTAATTATTTTAATAATGTAATAATCTTATTCCATAAAAAAAATTTGATCCATCATTACCCAAGAATTATTTTTTTCATGATTTGGAAATGGATTAAAACAATCGATCATTAATACTGTCCATTCATTAACAATAGAAATCTTTTGCATTGCTTCCATATCTTGATCAAAATTATTACCCTCATATTCAAGGTATCCAAACATAAAATCGTCTTTTAAAAATATACTATAATTTTTAACTTTAATTTTTTTTAGTTCAGTTAGTACCTCTGGCCAAACTTTTTGATGATTCTCAAGATAGAAATCCCTTTTTTCCTCTTTAAGTCTAACAGCCATACCGTATCTCTCAATGCTCATTCTTACCTCCATATAATTAATAAATGTATATTACACATTATTCATAAGTAAAAATAGATTTCATATTTAAAAAATTATGATTTTTTGTTTTAAAATCTCTCTGAATCTTATAGAATTAAATAAATTAATTGGAGGATTATAATGAAATTAGTAAATAAAATATTAGTGCTTATTTCTGCTATCTCTTTCTCTTTTAGTGCTTACGCTGTGGATAAAAGTTTTCCAAACGATAAAGTTACTATGTGGGGAGATTTTAGTGGAGTAACACTTCAAGTAAAATTGATTGGTGGTGCACCTTACGAACCACTATATCAAGAAATGATTCCTATTTGGGAAGAAAAAACTGGAGGAAAAGTCGAAATTCTATCAAAAAAAAGTCACTTTGAATTAGACAAAGAAATTAAACAAGATATCGCCGCTGGTGATTTAGGTTGGTGTGTTGGTTCAAACCACACAAGTTTTGCCCCTCAGTATGGTGATATTTATGCTGACTTAAATGGTATTGTTTCTGCTGAGTATCTGGCAGAATTTACACCACTTATATTAGAGCATTCTACATATAATAATAAATTAGTTCAGTTACCCCAACATAGTGACGTAAGTAACTTATTTTATATTAAGAGTCTTTATGAGGATAATGATAATAAGAAAAACTTTAAATCAGAATACGGTTATGATTTAACACCTCCTGAAACTTGGGCTCAAGTAAAAGACCAATCTATTTTCTTCGCTGACCCTCCTAACTTTTATGGAACTCAGTATGTTGGTAAAGAAGAAGCTATCACAGGTCGTTTTTATGAAATGTTAATTGCTGAAGGCGGTTCTTTGTTTGATGATAATTGGAATCCTACCTTTAACGACGAAGCGGGTCAAAGGGCACTTCAGTGGTTCAAAGACTTATACGATGCTAAAGCAGTCCCTGCTGGTGTTATGAACTATCTTTGGGATGAAACAGGCTTAGGTTTTGCCAGTGGTACTGTTGCTATGAACCTTGATTGGGGTGGATGGGCTGCATTCTTTAACGGAGCAGACTCAAAAATTAGTGGTGACGTAGGAGTCATAAGAGCTCCTTTAGGATCCGGTGGTAAAAGAACTGGATGGTCAGGATCTCATACTTATTCAATCACTAATGAATGTCCAAATAAGGAAGCAGCAGCTTCTTTCATTTGGATCTTAACCAATCATGAAGCACAAATGCATGAAGCCCGTACAGGTAAACTTCCTACAATGCCTAAAGTTTGGGATGCAATTGCAAAAGAAATGAACGATACAGGTAATGTGTTTATGGCAGAAGTATTTTCGACATTTAAAACTTCAATGGCTGAAGACGCAGTTACTCCTCCTCTAATTCCAGAGTGGATACCTTTCTCAAATATTATTTTCCCTGAATTACAAAAAGCAATTCTAGGTGATAAATCGATTAAGGAAGCTCTAGATTATGCAGCGAAGGAAACTGCTTATATGATGGAAGACGCAGGCTATTAACTATTAAAGTATAATTACAAAACACCCCCTTATTAAAATATAATAAGGGGGTGTTTTAACTTAAAACCATGACTGAAAAAGAAAACATTATTAAAAATTTATCACAAACTTGGAAAGTGCCGTCCAAGCTTAGTCCGATCGTTATAATTGGAGCTGGAGGCATAGTTCATGATGCTCATCTTCCGGCCTATGAAAAAGCAGGTTATAAAGTTAAGGGTATTTATGATATTGACAAATCTAAGGCTCAAGAATTAGCAAAAAAATTCAATATTGATTTAGTTTTCGAAAATTTAGAAGAAGCTATCAAAGATAATGATTGTATTTTTGATTTAGCACTCCCACCAGCTAATCTATTAGATGTGGTGTCACAACTTCCAGAAAATTCATTTGCCATATTACAAAAACCTTTAGGAAGAACTTTAGAGGAAGGCAGAAAAATAAAAAAAACCTGTGATGAGAAAAATATTACAGCTTCAATGAATTTTCAATTAAGATTTAGCCCCACTATGCTTCCTCTTTATGAAGCTATTGATAAAGGTCTTTTAGGAGATTTAGTAGAACTTGAGGTTCATGTCAATGTTCATACACCTTGGGAGTTATGGCCTTTTTTGAAAACTTTGGATCGAGTAGAAATTCCTTTGCATTCCATTCATTATATTGATTGGATACGTTCTGTTTTAGGAAATCCAGCTGGAGTTTATTGTCAGTCCGTAAAACATCCAAAAGTTACTGAATTAGCTGACTGTCGATCAAGTGCAATATTTAACTATGGTGATCAAATCCGGTGCTGTATGAGTATTAATCACTCACATAGTTTTGGGAAAAAACATCAAAATGGAACCATTCGTTTAGAAGGAACAGAAGGTGCAGCTATTGTAACTCTTGGGTTACTTATGAATTACCCTGAAGGTGAGCCTGAAAAATTAGAAATTATTACTAAAGATACTGATTGGACAGAAGTCGAAATACAAGGTAAGTGGTTTCCGGATGCTTTTATTGGGGTTATGTCAAATATGCAAAGATTTAAAAATGGAGAAGATAAGAATTTAGTTTCTCCCATCAAAGATTCCATCCACACAATGTCTCTTGTTGACGCCTGTGGCCAATCTAGCTTAGATGGTGGAATTAAGCCAGATTACACAAAATAATTTATGAAATTTAAATTTTTAAAAAGCCCAATTATGCTTATCATGCCGGCAATTATTGCAATATCAATTGTTGTTATTATTCCACTTATATTTTCATTTTATACTAGTTTTACCTCTTATAAACTAACAAGACCTGACAGCTTATTTAATTTTGTTGGACTAAGAAATTATGAGAGAATTTTTAGTAACTCTGAATGGTGGTGGACTTATCTTCGTACTATTTTATTTTTAACAATTGCATTAAATGTTGAACTCCTTCTTGGTCTGGGTATAGCCTTATTAATTAATAAAATTACTTGGGGGCAGAGAACTCTCAGAACTATAATGATGTTTCCAATGATGTTCTCACCAATACTTGTTGGTTTTCAGTGGAAATATATATTCAATGATAATATCGGTTTACTAAATAATTTTTTATACTTATTTGGATATGAATCTGCCATTGCTTGGCTCATTGATCAAAAACTAGCCATGGGATCAATTTTAGCTGCAGAAATTTGGGCTAATACGGCAATATTTTCTATATTATTACTCGCAGGATTAATGGGTATTCCAAAAGATCCAATTGAGGCAGCAAGAGTTGATGGATGTAGTAGTTGGCAAGTTTTTAAACACATTACTCTCCCTTTTTTGATGCCTTTTATTTTTATTGCTCTTACCATCCGCTCTCTCGATGTAGGAAGAGCATACGATATAGTTCATATTATGACTGGTGGCGGTCCTGCAATGCGAACAGAACTGACTTGGACAACCATTGCTAGAATTGGATATAAAGATGCTAATATGGGAATGGCCAATGCTATGTCATATCTCTCAATTATTTTATCTATAGCATTTACTTATTATTTTTTTACTAAACTCAAAGCCTCCAGACAGGAGTTAGGACAATAATATGAAAAAAAAAATTAAAAAGATTTTATATTGGTTTTTAACTTTCTTAGTGATGTTTATAACTTGTCTGCCTGGTATTTGGATTTTCATAAGTGCGTTCAGACCTAATGCAGAAATCTTATCTAAGCCTGCAAATTGGTTTCCAGATAATTGGACAATTTATGAATTTACACAAATGTTTAGTATTGAAGGATATGTTTCTGTTCCAGCTTTTGATTACTTAAAGAATTCTATTATTATTTCATTAACGAGTACGATCATCGCGATCACTATCGGCATGATGGGAGGTTACGCTTTTGCTAGATTTAATTTTAAAGGAAAAAATAAAATCTTTTTAGGTTTAATGCTTGCTAGAGCTGTTCCAGGAATTTCTCTTAGTTTACCTTTATTTATTCTTTGGGCTAAACTAGGACTTATCAATACTTCTTTTGGAGTAATTATTGTTTATGTAGCTATGAATGTTCCATTTACTATTTGGCTAACAGATGGTTTCTTTAGACAAATACCTAAAGAAATGTCTGAAGTTGCAAGAACCGATGGCTGCACAAGACTCCAAGCATTTTGGAATGTAGAATTACCACTAGCTGGTCCAGGTATTGCAGCAGCAGGAATATTCGCATTTTTATTATCATGGAATGAGTATGCCTTAGCTTCGGTATTAACAAGAACGATAGCTTCTAAGACACTTCCAATTGGTATGATGGATTACTTAAGTGAATTTACGATTAATTGGGCAGGAATGTGTGCTATTGCAGTTGTAATGATTGTGCCGGCAGTAATATTGACATTTATAGTTCAGAAACATTTAGTTTCAGGATTAACATTTGGAGGAGTGAAAGGATAAAAATATGGCTGAAGTAAATTTAAAAAATCTCACAAAAAAATACGGTGATGTTGTAGCTGTTCAGGATATGAATTTAAAAATACCTCACAATGAATTTTTGGTTTTAGTAGGTCCTTCAGGGTGTGGAAAGTCCACGACTCTAAGAATGATAGCTGGTCTCGAAGAAATTAGCGGTGGCGAAATTTATATTGGTGATGAATTAGTAAACAATAAAGATCCAAAAGATAGAAATATATCTATGGTTTTTCAAAACTATGCCTTATATCCGCATATGACTGTAGAGCAGAACTTAGGATTTAGTTTAAAAATTGCAAAAGTAAATCCATCTGAAATTGAAGAAAAAGTTACAGAAGCAGTTGCTATTCTTGGACTTGAAGATTTAAGAAAAAGAAAACCCTCTCAATTATCTGGCGGTCAAAGACAAAGAGTGGCTATGGGTAGAGCAATTGTTAGACGCCCAGATGCGTTCCTATTTGATGAACCTCTTTCAAATTTAGATGCAAAATTAAGAACTCAAATGAGAACAGAAATCAAAAAATTACATCAAAAGTTAAAAACAACTGTGATTTATGTAACCCATGATCAGGTAGAAGCAATGACCTTAGCAGATAGAATTATCATAATGAGAGAGGGTTTTATTGAACAAATAGGATCACCTATTGAAGTTTTCAATAATCCTGTAAATGTATTTGTAGCAACTTTTATTGGAAGTCCTCCTATGAATGTCATTGAATGTGATGTAGTTAGTGAAAATAATAATCTATTTATTAAGATTGATAAAGATATGTTAATGCCATGCCCCCCATCAAAAAAAGATAAGCTTAAAAAATCTCCTAAGGTATACGTAGGTATAAGAGCTGAAGATATAGTTCCTTCAGAAAATTCTACAGATGCTGAAAAAAAAGGCTGGAACTTTGAAAAATCAATTGATCTTGCTGAACCCTTAGGAACAGAAACGCAACTTTTTTTTAAATTAAATGATAAAGATGTTATTAGTAGAATGTACAATCCGAGAGTAATTGAAGTTGGAGAAAAAATTAAATTTGAAGTAGATTTAGAAAAAATACATCTATTTGATCATGAAACAGAAAAAGCAATCTAAAAATTATAATGCGCCGGCCCTTGATAAGGGTTTGGATATTTTAGAACTCCTTTCAAATAGTAGTGGAGGATTGACACAAGCTGAAATTGCTTCCCAATTAAATAAATCAGTAAATGAAATTTATAGGATGATTTCAACTCTGAGAAATAGAGAATATGTGGAGTTTAATGCAAAGACAGATGTTTATAATCTTTCTTACAAAATACTTAATATGGCTGCAAAATTCGAGCCAGTTAAAACTCTAACTTCTAGAACTATTCCTTTAATGAAAGAAATTACCATAAAGACCAACCAATCTATACATTTAGCTATATTTACTCGTGGAAAAATATTATTAATTGCTCAAGAAGATAGCCCTTCTTCTTTTAATTACCATATGTCAGTTGGTGCTCATATTGATGCTTTAGAAACTTCATCCGGAAGAGTCCTACTAACATTTCAAACGGAAGAAGAAAGAAAAAGAATGCTTGAGAGAAGAAAATTTTATATGAAACTAGATAAAAACCTAAATTATAAAGCATCTAACTTAAGAAAAATTGAAAATAAATTCTCAAAAAGAACGATGCAAAAAATTTTTAAAGATCGTTATGAGGTAGTTAAAAGTTTACAAATCAAAGGAGTAACAAATATTACTGTTCCTATTCTTGATTACACGAATAACGCTGTTGCTGCCATGACAATTCCTTTCGTAGATAGGATTATAAAAGACAATCAATTAGATATAAAACAAGTAACTAATTTATTAGTTTCTTATGGAAAAAAATTATCTTTTGATATGGGCTTTAGAGAATAAAAAAATGAGTGTAAATAATTTTACTGATAGATTGGCAAAATGTTATTCAGGAGTGGTTCATGATATAATGCGTGACGATGGTCACAAAAATTTTACTCTTCCTCCTTCTATCAAGCCATGTAAAAACAACCATGTTTTGGCTGGGCAGATTTTTACTATGGAAGGATTAGTTGACAAAACCCTCAATCATCATGAAACTCTTCTAGCCTGGACTGGTTTTCTATCTAAAGCTCCAAATAATAAAGTTATTATTTGCCAACCCAACAACCATGAAATTGCTTTAATGGGAGAATTATCTGCAGAAACGTTACAGCTTAAGGGTGTTAGAGGTTATATTGTTGACGGAGGTGCAAGAGATATTGACTTTACATTAAAAATTGATTTTCCCTTATGGTGTAGTTTTTATACACCAAGAGATGTTGTTGGATATTGGAAGCCCACAAGTTTTGAACAGACAATAAAAATTGGTGATACGATTATTCACAATAATGACTATGTATTAGCTGATATTGATGGAGTAGTAATAATTCCTCAAAATATTATTGAAGATATAATTATCAGGTCAGAAAAATTAATTAATACTGAGAATTTAGTACGTAAGGCAATCAAAGATGGAATGGACCCTCAAGAAGCTTATTTAAAATTTGGTGCTTTTTAAGAAACTATTTTTTTCTTTCAACTAACAAAATGTGCTCTGAATAACAAACACATTTGTCGTTCTGATTTAAAATCTCACATGCTTCGACAACTTGCCCAAATTTTGGCCTTTTAGGATCATCATTTTTTGCTTTTATAGTAACTTTGGTGTGAATGGTATCTCCGATGAAAACTGGATTAGGAAAACGGAGTCTCTCAAAACCATATGTGAAAGCCCTTTTATTGACAATAGAAGCAGTTAAAGCAATACCAATGGAGAAAGTGCAACTAAATTGTGCAATACGTTGTCCAAAAGGTCCTTTTTTAGCAAATTCTGCATCCACGTGGTGCGGATAAAAATCTCCTGAGTGCATGGCGTGAGTTACAATGTCAGTTTCGGTAATAGTCCTACCTCCAGTAATTCTCTCGTCACCTAATACGTAATCTTCAAAAAATTGTTCTACTTCTACCATGTCTTCCTCCTAAAAATATTGCTAATTAATTTAGCAATTTAATATTTATTAATCTTATATATTAATATATAACTGATTTTATATATGAATAAAAGTTTTAAATATGAACATACAGTAGGTAAAGAGTCAACACACCCTAAAGATATGCCTAATGACCATTCGTCGATACCTGTATGGAATTCTGAAAATTGGTTTTATGAAGATGTTATAATTAATCATAAAATTCGCTCCTTAAGGAGGACGATATCTGAGGGAGAAGCTATGCAATTCAATTGCATGGTACTTGATATGCATCCTTATGTGGGTGACGATCACTTTGCAAAAAACGAAGGAGTATTTGATAAACGTTTAGTTGCGGGAGCTATGGTATTTTCTTACGGTCTTGGTTTGGTTGCTACTAATTGCGTAAACTCTTTTAGTTACGGTTACGATCGCTTAAGGTTTATTAAGCCAACATTTATTGGAGATACGATTTATACCATTAGAACTAATATGGAAAAAAATCCTAAATATGAAAAAATGGGACTGGTAAGAACTAGTTATGAAGTTTTTAAAGGAGAGGGTGAAATTGTATTATATTGCGAGCATCTTCATTCTGTCTTATACAAGAATCCAGATCAATTTAAAGATAAGATAGATACTAAAAAATGATTACATTAAAGGGAATGACTTGGGATCACCCAAGAGGATTTGATCCGATGATAGCTACGAGTAATGAATTTAATATTCTGAACTCTGGTAATGTTTCTATTAATTGGGATAAAAGATCACTCCAAGCATTTGCCGATAGACCAATTGAAGAAATGACAAGTGAATACGATTTAATAGTCATCGATTATCCTCATGTCGGAGAGGTTGCGGCTAAAAATTTATTAGCTCAATTTGATATACCTTCCTATGAGGGTAAATTGAGTAAATTAAAATCAGAGTCAGTTGGAAGATCTTTTGAAAGTTATAGGGTTGATGATCACCAGTGGGCTCTTCCAATTGATGCCGCCACACAAGTGGCTGCATATAGAAAGGATTTAATTGGATCTTTACCAAAAAATTGGAACGATCTGATTGATTTAGCTAAGCAAAGTAAAGTTTTATGGCCTTTAAAACCAGTTCATGCAATGAGCAGTTTTTATAGTATTTATAATAATATTGGCGAAACATTTAATCCATTGAATAGAAATTTTGTTCTTAAAGATCAAAGTATTAAAACTCTGAAAATGATAAAAAGTATTGCAGACTTACTACCAAAACAATGCTTCAGTATGGATCCTATAGATACTGCTGAGTCTATGTCTGAA
>Ga0209425_10004130_pt1 | contig 14984 bp, 6 predicted proteins | sample COG_05_FD_184749 | JGI IMG/M metagenome (GOLD analysis project Ga0209425, IMG submission 184749) | Pelagic Microbial community sample from North Sea - COGITO 998_met_05 (SPAdes) (version 2) | ecosystem: Environmental > Aquatic > Marine > Neritic zone/Coastal water | place: Helgoland, sampling... | reverse complement strand
TTGTTGTTGTTGTTGTTGTTGTTGTTGTCATTGCTTCTATTTATCATCTCTCGTCTATTATCTTTAGTACTCTCACTCCTCGCGCCTCCTCCTTCACCTAAAAACGACGTTTTTGCCCTTTTGGTGGCAGCACTACCTGTAGTCACATCACCATTCTCATCATCATCATCATAAATATTATTATCAGTATTCGTTCGTTTCAATCGAGAGGAAGAACCACCAACAACGCGAAGGTGATATTGAGGACGATGATGCAGCATATCGTAATCCAAATGCACGTTCAAATGCGCGTGCAATTGCACCCACCGAACGGCAATAAACAAACCCCAAGAGACGACGATCAACGCGAAGAATTTAATTCTCATTTCGCGCGAGGTTTTATTGGAAAGTCTGTCTCGGGTCGTTTACGTCTTTATCGTCGTCGTCGGATACGGAAAGGATTATATTTATGAAGAAACAGACGATGAGAGAAAAGAGAAGAAAATTAATTGAACGAATTTAACAAAATACTACTCGATGAACGAATACTCTTTTCAATCACACATCATCATCCATTCTCCGTCTGTTATTGTCATCTCTTGAGTCTCTTTGGTTTCTCTTTCCCTTGCCTTTTCGGCAAGACTTCATCGAACGCTCGATGGAAACCACCCTTTTTTTCATCATCATCCTCTTGTCGTTCGTCCATCGTCCACGCCGAGCGCAAGATTTTAACCACCGTGTCGATGTTCAGAACGTCGTGCGTTTGGTCCGGTCGCAACGTTTTTACGGGCAATTTGCGACTTTGAACGCCTAAGGATGACGCTTTCTTTTTGCTCGTTTTCATTCCTCTGGTTTTTAGATCGACGATGCCACCGACGACGAAGATATTGGATGGGTCTCGCAGTTCGGAAAGCGAGAGCGGAGTTTCCGCGTCCGGCGAGAGGTAGATGACGTTGTTTTTGGTTTGACCTTCTTCTTGGCAGGCGACGACGTCGCACTCTTCGGCGGGGTCTGGGAGCATTTCGACGTGCTTGCTCCACGTGTCCGCGTTGAAGAAAGTTTCGGATTCGTATTTGATGTCGCCGGCGAACGAGGCGAAAGTTACTCGCAAATCGCCTTTGCTTTTTTTACCGACGGAGGTTATTTCGCAGAGTTGCTTCGCTACAGATCTTAAAGCTCTGGCGGAGTCGTGTTCGTACGATAAATCGACGATGACTTTTAACGCGTTTGGATTACTTCGTGCGATTTCAATGACTTTCTCATCTTCTTCTTTCTCATCGTTGTTCTTCCTCATCGCCGCGCGCTTCCTCGCGTTCGCTTGGCGAATCTCATCGAAAAGTAACGCTTCCTCGACGGTAAACCAAACGTGCTCGTCCGATACTTTGATGATGGTATCGTCGTCGTTACTAAAACTTATTGCGATGAACGTTTTTCCTCGTCTGTCCAACGCTATTTGACTGACGTTTTCGTAACCAAGCTTAATCATCTCCTCGCCAATTGGAACGCCCGATATAAACGCGTGCGTGCGAGCGAGCGGTTTGAGTGTTTCCAACGCCAACTGTAAATGCGACGTCGTCGACGACGAAGAAGAACGACGTTCATCCCCTGGCGGTGGTGCGACAAAATCAACGTTACGACCAAACGGAAGGTTCGAGACGACGACTGTTTTACTCGGGTCGGATGTAAACGAGGTTCGGATAAACGCGTTCGCTTGTTGAAATCTCGGGAAAGGACTTCCCGAGGACGAGGCCTGCTCCGAAGGTACCGCCTGCGCGCCGGAAGCGGCACCAAAAAACCAACGCGCATTTCTTTGACTCTTTTCAATCAAATGTCCCGTCGCGTCGCTCCCGATGACGATTCCAAATCCGAGCTGTTTCGCCGCGACGCACAGCGTGCCGGATCCGCAGAACGGATCCAAGAATGTAATCTCGGAAAGTTTCGTCGACGATTTTGGACTCGCTAACGTCGCCGCGACGGTATTCACTAAAGCTCTCGCGACTTCAAATCGCGTCCCGCTGCTATAATTGGCCGGTTTTTGCGCCCACGCCAAAGAGGATTTCACCACCGAGTGTGCTTCGCTCGTATCTGGCGCGTAGGAAGCGAGCGCAAACGTATACGCCGTTTCCGTTTCTAAAATAACAAAGCGCAAAGCGTGCTCCTTCGCTCGAACGACGTCTGGTTCGCGCGGGTCAACTCCAGTAAACGTCGCCCGAACGCCGTATTTATACCCAACATCAGCAGGCGATAACTGTTTCACTCGTTTCGTACAAAATTGCAACAGCTCGTCCGACGGTTTCCTTTGACTTTCTTCTCTTCGTTGAAATCTCGCCACGGTTTCGTAAATCAAAGCGATTGGCGGATTATAATCTTCTCCTTCCATTTCCATTCCCGGAAGAACCCCTTCGCTGCACGTCTTCTCTAACCTCTCCGCGAACGTCTCCCAACTCGTCTCGCTAAAAATCGGCTCGACTTTCGCCCGGAGCGACGCCGCGTTTCGCGTGAACGCGGAACCGTGCGAATCTTGAGCCATGAACAGACCAATCGAAAGCTGGTCGAAGAATACGAAATCATCTTCAACGTAGTCGTTTTTGTTGTCTTCTTTTCCTTCATCATCATCTGAAGTATTCATCCCGCCGGTGGTACTACACGCCATGGTTTCCATCGCGTACAAGTTGTACAAATTCTCGTTCTTCAGCGTCACGTACAAGCTTCTTCGCTTTCGTTGTCTTCTCCTCTCGTTTTTGTCCTCATCATCGCGCGCAGAAAGACGACGATGACTTCGACGCACTTCCTCGAACGCCGTTCGTTCTCTCTCAACGAGCGACAAACCTTCTTCAGATATTCCTCGTAAACTTCGCCGTCGTAATTCGTCTAAAACGGATTCAAAGTACTCGCACTTACGCGACGTTTTCCTCATCGGTACCGGAGGGAATCGCCCGAGCTTGGACGATTTCGACGACGCTTTGATACCGAGAGGTGTTGGAATACTCCTGGGCGTCGTTTTTGCGCTCATCGTCCTCCTCGCGAGCGCGCACATCATCCGTATCTCATTCGTGCATTTCCTCAAAGTTGTGACGCGCGATAGAAACAAAAGGTTTGACTCACACATCATCGATCGCACCGAGAAAGGAAAGAAGAAGAGGAGCGCAAAAGACCTGCGAAAGACGACGACGACATAAACGAGGCGTCGACCCGATGGAAGAAAAAGACAACGACAACAACGACAACGTCAAAGTAAACGCGATGCTTTTACGCGCGATGAAACATCTCGAATCGAACAGAAACGACGGCATGGATGTCCAAACGATGATGATCGAAACGACGACGACTTTGAACGCGAAAAGAGGAGGAAATCATCGTCTGCGGGAAAGGAAAGGCACTGCTGTTGATTCTTCCTCGTATTCTGCGTTCGCGTCTCAGAGCGCATCGAAGAAGACGAGCACGAAATCTCTCTCAAAAGTGACCTTGAACGAGTTGAAGCAAAGAGCGAGAAACGCGAGGGAAGGATACGCGTTGAGCGAAAAAGCAATCCTCGCGGGAGGCGATCGAGAGACTAAGTTCGGGTATTGCTTGATGTATTTGAACGCGATACAGAAATCGGTGAACGAGATGTGCTTGGGAGGGGTAGATTTTGAGGATGCGCGGCGGCGTCGGCGGCGGTATCCGTGGGAAGCGTTCGACGAGCGGGACGAGGAGGACGATTTGGAGAAGAAGAGAGTAAAGCGGAAGAAACAAAACGAGGAACGAGAGAGAGAGAAGAAGTTAAAGAAGAAGAAGGAGGAGACTACCTTGAATGGTAAGGAAGCGCGAGGAGGAGGAGTGATGATGAAAGTAGTAGAAGAAGAAGACGCGAAGGCGTTGGCGCCGTTGACGACGATGGCAAACGCGAAATCTCCGAGAAAGAGAGGCGCAGAAGGAGGAGAAGAAAACGTCGTCGTCGACGAGGAGAGGACGACGACGAACAAAAAACCATCGACGATGGCGGTTAAAATCATCAAACCGGGACGGTACCCGGGCGAATACTGTCAACTCTGCGGCGAACACGAGCACATGGTCCACGTGAAGTACGAGAGCCAAGTTTTAGGGGAAGGTAAGTTGGTGTGTTACGGTTGCCTCGTTAAGGAGAAGAAAGAGTTGGAGAAGAAGCAGAGAGAGTTGACGAGCGCAAAGGAGAGACAAAAACGGAAAGAATTGACGAAAGCGGCGAGGAGGAAAAGAGATGAAACGATCACGGTAACGAGTCCGACGACGACTCCGAATACTACTACTACGCATTCATACTCCTCGCCGGTATCGGGGGCGCCGAACGCCGTCGCGCTCCCGCAGCAGCAACAATCATCGTCGTCGCCAATTTCCGAAGCCGACGTTCTCGTCGTCGACGGCGAGACGGTTACCCCCACCGCTACTGCGCGTACTACAGATGTTGCTCTTCATACCGCGGAAAAAATTGAAGCCATTCACGATATTTCCATCGTTTGCGACCGGTGCGGTAAGGACAGCTTCAGAGCAGCCGGAGAATTAGAACGCCACAAAACGACGCAGTGTATCATAGCAAAGACGAGTGAGGTGATAATAAGTGACTCGCTGATTGAAACAGCAGTAACGACGACGACGACGTCCGAAAATGAAAATGAAGCCAAACAAGGCGAACGCGACGGCGAGAACGTCGGTAAAATTATCGTCGCCAACGCCATCGCGAACATAATCTCGGAGGAAGGAGAAGCAAACGAAAAGCAGCAGCAAGATGATACGAGGGAAATCCGAGAAGAAGCTTTTGTTGAAAGATCGAGAGAAGAAAATCTATCGAGAGAAGAGGTCAAGAACGAAGAATCGATTGACGAAGAAGAAGAACGCGGCAAAGAGGAAACAACTGTTTTTGTTGATGTAAATACCGCAGCAGATGTTCCGCGCAAAGGTTGCCAGTCGTCGTCGCACAAAAGCGAAAAAAGAAGAGAGTTACCGCTCGCAGAAATTTTGCACATAGCAAAAGATGGCTTTCCATTCACGAAGCATGCGTCGTCGGGTAATATATCACCCCCATCTGTCGTCATTAGCGACAGCGTTCATGAGAACACACTCAACACCATCGAACCGGCAAATCTGGAACAAGAAGAACGACGCAGAAAAGCGCCTGTTTCTCCTCTGGATGAAAACAAAGAAGATAAAAAAAAACGACTCTCGGGCCCGTCGATGAAAGAGTCCGATGAAAGAGTTCGAGAGATGAAAGAGTGGAGGACGGAAAACGTGCACGCTCTGCATCACGGATACTAAAAGAGAACTTGTAATAATAAAATCAAACAATGCGGCGCTTAAAAAGAACGTAGAGATATGTTCTTCAGCTTCTATATAATTGTGTAAGGAGTTAAAAATCAATCTCAGAATCTGGATTTTGGACGCTTAACCCGCTCCTCGGCGTCGTCGGTAAACTCATTGGCGTTTCGTTTCCGTGCGTTGTCGCGTTCGTCGCGTTATCTTCCGTCATCCCAGATTGACTGTACGTCGACCCGGGACCGCCGGTCGATAAAGTCCTGTGCGGCGCTTTCCCGAGGCCGGTCGGGATATCCAAACTCTCTCTTTGCGACCCGGACTCGCTCGAAGGCTCTCCTTTTTCCTTCTTCTTTTTGTTGTTGTTGTTGTTGTTGTTATTATTAGTATTATGACTACTACTATTCTCTTTGCTGTGCGCCGCATACGCCCCGCGTTGCCAACTCGTGATAAAATCCCCTCGACTGCCGTGCCCCGCGCCTCGACTTCCCGGAGGGCCTACGCTCCCGTCCCTTGTCGTACTCGTCCCGCTTCTCGTGCTCCTCGGAGAGGAACTCAAATACGCCGCCCTGGCGGAATACGTCGACGAATATCCATCTTCGCTTTGCTCCGAATCACTCGTCGCCGCAAAATTCCCACCCTGTAAGCGATTCAGTTTACGTTCCAGCAGAACGTTTTGTTGCAACAGCTTCTGTATCTGCGCTTGAAGCTTGTTCACGATATTCTCCTCCTCGGTTTCCAGCGAGTGTTCGATGGCGACTTTTTCCCGTCTCAGTTTCTCTCCTTCCCCGTGTAATCTCTGTATTTTCTCTCTCAACCGTTCTCGCTCTTTCGCCAACGTTTTCTTCTCCTTCGCGAGTTGATCCACTTGTCGTTGTAAACGGTTCCCGACAAACTCCGTCTCGCTTTCCAACTGTCTCTCCAACTCAACTTTTTCCCGCATCACTTCGTCCAACTTCTTCTGCAACGCGTTCGAGATGTGTTCCTCTTCCTGGTCTATTTGTACCAACAGTTTATTCTTCTCCGCGTTCATCGTTTCGATTTTTCGCATGAGTGCGTTCGCGATTAACTCCTCTTCCTTTTCCATCTCCGAGACGACTTTCGTCGTCTGCGCTTTAATCGCGACGTTCTCCTCGAGCAATTTCGCGTTTTTTTCTTTCTCGCTTCGTAACTCGACCGCGAGTTTTTCCAACTGCGCTTGGAGTTCAATCACGTCCACCATTACTGAGTCTCTTCGTACGCGCGTGTGTGTGTGGTCTCTCTGAGTCGTGCGCTCGAGGAAGAGTGCGTGTCTTATAAAACCTGTGTGAGAGAAAGAGTGTATTCAAAGTGCGGAATAACCCAAAAAATCATGAAAGAAGAGAAAGCACAGAGAGAGAGAGAGAGAGTTAAGCATGTACTTTTAAGAACACCTCTGTCTGAAAAGAATTCGAGCAGAGAATAAAGGGTAAATGACGACGATGCGTCTTTTTAACGCGTAAACGCGAACACGAGCGCTATTTGTTTTATTATATAATATTTATCGCGATGTGGATTAAAATTTCTAGAAGCGCTATTATAATAACATGGTGGTGGTGGGTTTCATCGCGACGGTCTCCTGTTGTTGTTGTTGTTGTTGTTTGGAGTGTTGTTGTTGTTGTTGTTTGGAGGTTGCGCGTTCGCTAAACCTTGCGCGAACGCTTGGAGGCCGAAAGCGAGGAGAGGCGCCAAATCGTCGCCCCGAGTGTTCGGCGGCGGCAAAGTACTACTACTCGTCGCGCCCGCGTGACCTCCTAAAACCTCGCTTCGTCCTTCGCTAATCGCATCCGCGTCTTCGGCAAATACCGTTTGGCCTCTCGTGTTTCTCATTCTGTTTTCCATGACTTTGAGCATTGGCGTAATCGCTCGACCAAAGGGCGTATTCAAGACTTCGTTCGGTAAGTGAACGATGTGTTCGGGAATCTTCTTCCCGACTAAAAACTCGCAACACTCGTCCGAGAAGTTGTTGCAATTGTGTTCCAACAAATTATACGTGCCAACGTTAAACCGTGGGTGTATTTCGTCCAGAAACGTTTGGAATAACTCCTCGTCGACTTGCGTCTCGCCCATTTTTAAGATCTGTTTCGGAACGCCAAACTGCGTCTGCTTTGGAATTCCAACTTGCATTCCGTGGCCAAACCAGTACTCTTTCCCGAAAATATGCACGGACGTGTGCCACACGCCGTCGATTTTCTTCCCAAGGAGTTGCTCGGAAAGCGCAGAGGCTAAGCCGTCGCTGTTTTAATGATGATAATGCGTGCAAAGAGAGAGAGGTGTGAGTCTATCTAAAGAGAGAGAGAAGAAAACGAAACGTCGCGGAAAGTGAAAGCAAGCGCGCACCTCAAATCGTACACGAACAGTTCAACCGCCACAAACTTTAAGTGCGAAGAGGAGGTCATTTAGTACTACTACGCGCGTGTGTGTATATTTATATATTTATCGCGTGCGTGTTATCGTGCGCGTTTATTAAAAAGTGTTCTTAATGACGAAAAGAAGAGAAGTTTACTTTTCTCTCACACGTGACAAACGCAGACACATTCTCGCGCTCCTTTATGAAGCTCTTGTTGTGCACAGTTTCTGCACCTACTACAGTACATCTAAATCTAAATCGCTATCTAATAACGACTCTGCTAAGTGTATATATGTTGTCAATCAAAGTCTGCAAAATTTTCTTTGCCATCGACGCCTAATGATGGTCGCGTAATAACGCGTTCGATAACGCAATAGTAGTATTCTTTGAATTAATGGGAGACGTACTCGCTGTACCGACTGGGTTTGAGTCTTTCGCGAGTGCACAGGCTCTCCCAATCCGCGACGCCCGGGGCTAACGCCTCCAACGCGAGCGCGAAGGAGAGGACGGGTTTGTCGCCGCCGCCGGCGCGCCTCGCGTGTTTGACGACGTTCCAAAACACCCTCGGCGACGCCATGGCCATTCTTTCCGGGGCTAAATTAACTCGATCTTGGTCGTTTTCGGCGACTATTTTAAGAAGCGCGATTAAAAACGGCAGAGGAATTTCCGGGAAGACGTCTTGGAGTTGCGATTTTTGGTGTTGCGTTTTCAGCGCCAGCTCTTTGGCGATTGCGTACGTCGCCAAAAGACGACCGGCTGGGTCATTCGGTAACGGTTGAATCGAGTATTGGTTGTTCAGAACCGCGGCAACTTTTTGCCTTCCTTGCGTTTCAATCATTCTTTCGTCGATGGCGTTGCGTAACTCGGTGCGTAACTCGGTAGTCGCGCCGCCTTGCGTCGCTCGGAGTAAAACAGCTGCGGATTGGGCCATACCTTCGCGTTGGCGCGAAAGGAAATCATCGTTGTCGTCCCTGCCATCCGGATCGTCAAGCATGCGAGCGGAGGCTATTTCCGAATCGGGCAGAATACCGTTGAGTTTTCTTCGGAGCTTTGCATCCGCGACGTCGTCGCGAACGTCGTCGTTTTTCTGTTGCTTGCGCTTCTTGCCGTGGTTGTTTTTCGCCGCAATTGGTTCTGGCGGAGGTATTTCCTCAGCAGCGACGACGTTGGTGGCAGTCATTAACGTTTCTTCTTCTTTCTTTAGTGTCAACGATGCTGCGGTTTCAACGCCCACAAAGTCGCGATTTCGCACGCCGAGTAAGCCGATGGCGCATGTTTTCGGTAAATCTTCGCAGCTTCGCATCGGAAAGCCGCACTCGATGATTGGTTTTTCCTCCGCTCGGATGCCGGTCGCTTCCAAGCACATCCGCTGAAGTTCGGCAACAGTCGTGTTTTCTCTGTTTGGTAGTCGTAATTCGTAAATGCTGCTTCTGTTACATTTCACGCGCACTCTCCATTCGTCGCTTGCATCGGCTTTGGTGATATTCTTGTGAATGTTGTTGACGACGTTCACCGCTTCTTCTTGTTGAATTTGTATCGTCGACGCGAAGTCTTCCTCTTCCTTCTCCGAAAAGAAATTCTCCTCGTGTGATTTCGGTTCTGCATTTTCCTCGATATCTACCAGCGACAACTTCTCCAAAACGCGCCTCCCCGATCGATTGACTTCTTCCGTGAGACTGTTCTCCATCTTCTCCGCCGACTGGTCGTTTTCTTCGTCCTTCCTCTCGTAGTTGTCGTGGGAGCGTTTTTCCTTCTCCGCCTTCTCCCATTTAATAAACGCCGCTCTCGCTTCGAGCATCGTTTCTTCCGCCGTACCTCGCGCGACGAGCACTTCCACGTGCACGATGCTTTGCTGTCCCATTCGGTGCGCTCGAGAAATTACTTGTTCCTCTAAACTCACATTTTCCAAAGGTTCCATCAAAAAGACGCGATTGACAAAGGAAAGATCCAAACCTTCCGCCGCAGATCGATCTAATAGTAAAACTGGACAGTCCGGATCGTCTCTAAACTGAGACAAAGCGGCATCTTTCTGTTCACGACTGTATCCTTGTCTGGAGAGCGATTGAAGCGGTACTCGACCTTCCGTTAAACACACGTCGACGACGTGTAAATGCGTCTTGAACGAGCTAAAGACGACAATCTTTGGCAACTTTTTTGTAGCGTCGAAAGACGCGTCAACCTCGCGTCTTAAGATGGGCAACTCAATTAATCCTTTCATTCGCGTGTCCGTTCTGTACCCGTATCTTAAATAGGGAACTTGATTCGCTAAGTGCTCCAAGTCAGCCTCGCTGAAATTTTCGCGATTGGCGTGCACTTCCACCAGATGCTCTTTGACTATTCTCTCCGTAGCTTCGACGCTTTCCAACTGCGTCTTAGTGACTGCTACGTTTAACTCGCGCAAACGGCTAAGCAAAAAATCAGCCTTGGAACTCTCGTGCGAAGAGCGCTCGTCGTTCATGTTTACCGTCCAACCTCTTTGCACGTACGAGCATTGTAACTCGATGAGATCCTGAGGTACTGGCTGACACGGCATCGGGTTGTCCTCGCGAGGCGTCGCCTCTTGCATTTTGTACGGAATTCCACACTTTGCGCATCCGCGAGGTGCCGGACGACGAACTCTCTTCGCATCATCATCATTATCATCATCGTTGCCGCCTTTCATCATCGTGCTCTTATTTTGTACGCACTCGACGCACAAAACGTGCGCGCACGGCGTGACCATCGGTAAATACGCCAAAATGCCGCAAACATCGCACACAAACTCGTACCGTGTCATCGCGGGAATCACGCGATTAATCATGCCTTGAATTTTCACGGCATCCGTCATATTCAGTTTCGCTTTCAAGTGCGCGGATAGATCTTGTTCTGCTTCATCGATTTCGTCGTTTGAATACGTCAAAGGCATATCGCCGATGACGCATGCAGCTTCGCGCAAGTTCACCACCGTCTGTCTCGCTTCTTTCGCGTTCTTTGAGCTGAGTAAACTTTGCTCGTGGTTTGGGTCGAACCAATCCGCGAGCAACATCGATCGTTGCACGTGCGAAACCATACGGTTGTAGGATAACGCGTGCTCTTTCGTGAAAGGTACGGAATGTGTAATTTTCCGAACCGGAGGTAACCTTATGTGCGATTTACACGTGCGAATCATTATGCGCTGCAAAAGCTCGAGTAAAATTCGCGCCGCTTCTGATCGCGCATAAATCATCGCGACGGATTTATCCGTATCGTTTTCTTCCTTCTTCTTCTTATTGTTATTCACGTTCCTTTGCTCGAGAGGTCTTGAGACTAACGTGGCAAAAAGTCTCGCGTTGGCGTCGAAAGGCGATTGCTTCAGAAAGCCGAGCAAAGGTTGCAAGTGCGCGACGGTTGCTCCGCGAAACGTTGCAGGCGTTGGCGTACCAGTCATGAGCCATTTTGCGTGACTTTTCAAGTTTGTAATGACGTGAAACCTGTTCGATAACGCCAAAGATGCACCGATTTGGTGGCCTTCGTCTAAGACGATGCGATTGAAATGAATCTGAAAAAACGCGGAATCCTTGTTTCCAAACTGCGACGAAAGCGCGGATAATGGCAAGATAATTATATCCTTATCCGCGAGTTCTTCCTTCCACTCTTCCATCCTCCCGTTCGTTCTCCATTCGTCCGTTCTATACGTGTCGCATTCGCAAATGTTTTCGAGCTTTTGTACGTACGAGCCTAAACCGTAATAATTGTTCCGCTCGGCTCTTCTTTCCGAGTCGTGCGTTTGATTGTGAATGACGCCAATTCTAGGAATACCGTCTTCGCGCTTTCGAGAGCCACAACAATAGGCTATCTGCTCGAGCCAATGCGCAACAAGCGGCTGCGGAACGATAATCAACGTCGTTTTCGCGAGATAAATTCTCTTGCCACCGATAATCGTCGGATTGTCCAATTTTTGCAACTGCGGCACTTTGAAGCCGCTCTCCTCTCTTTCGATTTCGAGCCAAGCATCGTGAAGAGCGCGCTTGTCGAGCACGAGAATATCACCGGGTTCTCTCCCATTTTTTTTTTCTTCTTCATCTTCTTGTTGTTGCTGCACCGCCGATAAAGATGGTGGACCAAACGCGTATCCAGATTGAGAGTTCGAACTCACTCGTCGAATGATGTTGAACGCGTCTAAAACCATCGGTTGATCGTCGTTTCTTCGGAACGGTGGAATGACGAGATACTTCTTCTCCGATATTTCGCCCGCGTTGCGCAAGACGAATTCAATCACATCGCGCGTTGGCTCTTTGCCGCTTCTTGCGTGAGAGAGTTTGAACGATTGCATAAAAAATCGCGTGTTTCGTTTCAAGCTTTCCCGGCCATCGTCGTTGGCGACATCTTTTGTATTCTTGTTCGCGTTGCGATAATAATACCCAGGCGGCGAGGACCACGTCGAAACGTCTTCATTGAAATATAAATCTTCGTAGTTTCTACCACGACCAGATTTATTTTCGTTGGTCGCGTACGAGGCGAGCGTCGGCAACGCACCAACGAGCATACCTTTTTTTTCAAGATTGGCGTAGAGACCTAGGGGTGTCGACGCGCTGCTTCGACGCGACCGGCGTAAATTTGAAGTTGGCGTTTTCGATGCTGCTACTAACTGGTTGTTCCGCTTTTTCTTTCCTGGTTGTTCGTGTTTCTTGCTGTTTATCTTTGCTTCAGATGATGGCGTTTTTGCGTCCTTGTCCTCTGCATCTTCTTCTTTTATATCTTCTTCCTCCTCGTCGGCGGCGTCGTCCGCTGGCGTTGCTACTTGTTCTTCTTCAAAGACCGGTTCGTCTACGTAATACGGAACCTTTTCTTCCATGTTCTCTTTCTCTGGATGTTCAAATTTTATCGTTAAGCCTTTCGGTGGCGGCGCGTAGCTCCCTCGAGTCGCTAATATTAAAGCGCACACCGTGACGGTTTTACCTAAACCTGGCTCGTCGCACAGAGCGCCTCCGCAGGAATCGCTGAAATAGTTTGGCGGCGTTCTCGAAAGAATCCCGGTACTCGTTTGCATGTAAAACGGAAACTCCTCCCGGTTACCGTTTTCATCATCTTCATCATTAGAAGCGAACAATTCCACCCATCCTGGTTCTAAAACCACCCCCAACGAATCCCTTCGCTCTCGCATTCTCATCCACGCCAACGCCGCTCTCTGATGCGGATGCAACGTCAACTTCAATCCGGGCGACGTCTGATCCATCACCGCTCGAAACCCTTTCGAAACGCACTGTAACCGTCCCGCGGATTTAGCATCTAAATTCTTCACGATTCTTTCCAACGCTAACGCCGGTAAATCCCCAGGACACGGAAACCTCTCGTCAAATCGATCAATCGTCGGCAACTTGGAATCCTTCCGCGCTTCCGGTCGAAGCTTTTCCAGTTGCGATTTTAACGTATCGTGTTCTCCCGCGCCTCGGTGCATCTGACACCCAATCACGCCGCAGAAACTCTTCTTTGTCTTCTTCTTCTCTCGTTTTGCTTCTTCTTTCCCTTGTTTTTGTTCTCGTTCTCGTTGTTCTCGTTGGTCCAAAAAATGTGTCAACACGAATGCTAAAGATTTCGGAAACTTTGCAATCCCATCCTCTCGTCGTTTCTCCGCCTCTTCCTTCTCTACCTCTTCCTCGTTCGTTTTAAAAAACAATCCTCGAGGAAGTTTCCCACGCACGGCGGCGACGAACAACTCCTTGTCTTCTTTTTTTTCTTCTTCTTCTTCTTCTTCCGTTGTTCCATTCACTTTCTCCACCAAACGAATCTCCACGACATCTCTCGAGAGTAAATCGAGCACGTGTTTCTCCAACACCGACGACGACGATACTCCTCCTCCTTTTTCAATCTCCCACTCCCCTCTCGCGTGCGCTTCCTCCGTGAGCAGCAGCAGGTGTTGTCGTCGTTTCAACGCGCCTCCTCGAGAAGAATGAGAAGAAGTACGCGCGCGCACGTGGACGCGAAACTCGCCTCTGATTCGCATTTTGAGAGTGAGGAGAAAAAGAGGAAACGAGACGATGGTCTTCAGTGTGCGAACGCGAGCGCGAACACAAAGGCACGCGAGCAACACCACCGGCAGCGATAATAATAAGAATAAGAACACGAACAACGCGGGAGGATACTAATAATAATAATAATAATAACAACAACAACAACAATAATGTTTTCGACGAAACTGATTCACCCGAACCAGGAAATCGAGTACGAAATCGCGCACTCCCCCGTGAGAGCGTTGAAACATTCCTACGGGAGCAACTTGCGAAGAGCGAAAAGTTTAGATTTACCTCGAGACGCGTTCGAGAGACGCGTGTCGGAGGAGAAATTTAGAAGTTTGAAAGAGCACTTGAAACGATTCGAGGAGGAGAACAACGAGGACGGGGAGGAAAAGGATGAGCATTCGTCATCTTCTGAAGATGACGACGAGGAGAGGAGAGACGAGGAGGAAGACGAGATATCGCTGGCGCGGAACGCGAGAAGAAGACTGAGGAGAAATAGTAGCAGGAAGAGCAGTAACAGAAGCGATGAACGACGCGATGGAAAACATCATCGACGAGCGCCGCAGACGAGTAGTAGTAGTAGTAAGAGCAGAAGAAAAAAGTATCGCTTCCCTTTAGCCTCTCTGATCGATTTCCGTAAACTTGGGAGGCACAAGCGGTACGCGGATTTAACCATGTCTCGACCGCTCATGCGAGGGTGGTTGCACTGTTTGTTAGCTTCAGTTGGGTACCCGATATTACTATACAACAACAAATCGGAATGGTTTCGAGTGCACCCGAGAACCTTTTGGTTGATGATGTGCACGCTGGTGCCGTATACGTGTTCGACGTTTTTACACTTCATTCCGTGGAAATCGAGGTTCGCGCACGACGTCGCGTTGAGCGCAGATTTTCTCGGGATATCCTTCGGGTTCACCTCACACACGGTGTTATTCTCCGGGGATTTATTTCAAGGCACAGAAGCGCGCGTCGCTGTATGCGCGACGTCGATTCTTTTCTTCATGCAAATCCTCGCGTTTCGCCAAAAGCAAACGTGCGTTATGAAATACATGCGAAGAGAACGGTTCCTCATTTTCGCGTTCAACATCGTCTTGTTGATGATCACCGAGACGAAATACATACACGGCGTCAGTTGGAAAACAAACGTAGCTATTCAGTTTACGAGTAAATTCCTATCGCCTTTTTACTTTGTCTATTGCACTCGCATGGATTGTAAACGACGAAGCCCTATGACGATTCCGGGCGTTTGGTGCGCGCACGAAAATTGGCATCTCATGATCTTTGCAAACCATTTGATGCAAATATACGCCATGATTCGGTTAGTCGGGGATTATTGTCCAGAAAACAGAGCGTGTAGCGACGTTTTGAGTAGCTGGTAGAAAAGTAGAGTAAGAGTT
>Ga0209425_10004125_pt1 | contig 15004 bp, 17 predicted proteins | sample COG_05_FD_184749 | JGI IMG/M metagenome (GOLD analysis project Ga0209425, IMG submission 184749) | Pelagic Microbial community sample from North Sea - COGITO 998_met_05 (SPAdes) (version 2) | ecosystem: Environmental > Aquatic > Marine > Neritic zone/Coastal water | place: Helgoland, sampling... | reverse complement strand
GAAATCTTGAAGGAAGAGTTATTCTTTATGCTGATAAAGAAACAAAAAGTATAAAAAAAGCAATTCAAGAAACAGATAGAAGAAGAGCAATTCAGGTTGTGTATAATAAAAAGCATAACATTGATGCAACCTCAATTAAAAAAGAAATTAGTGATGTCTTGGAAAGTGTTTATGAAAAAGATTACCTAAAAGTTGGGACGGGTGACAATATTGGTGGAAATTTAAAGAAACATTTAAAACAACTAAATAAAAGAATGAAAGATTCTGCAACAAACCTTGAATTTGAAGAAGCTGCAAAAATTAGAGATGAAATAAGAAATCTTGAAGCATCAGAGTTAGAAATCGTATTAAATCCAAAAGTTAAACACTATAATCAAGAAAATAGAGTCTACCCAAAAGGCAGATCAACAATGGGACTGCCTGGTACAAGAGCACAGAAAGGGAAGAAAAAATGGCAAATAAGAAAATAATTTTTTTTTTAATATTTTTATTAGGGGTAATTATAACAAGCTTCAAAGTAAAAATTGATTTAGAAAAAGATTTAATATGGCATTTAAAAGAAAACTTTCCTGTAAAGGTTGTTATTTTTTTTAAGAAAATAAATCTTTTTTACAACCATGAAATAAGAAAAAAAATCATATTAACTCAAAAAGCGAAAAATGAGGAAATACAAACAACTTCAAATAATTATTATTTAACAAAATATTCGAATCCTATTTTTAGAAAAAATGGCCCTAAAAGCTATATTGAAATTTTTAATGACAAACTAATCCTTATAACAGGAACTGGAATATTGAGTTTTGCAGACCTAAAAAGTTTTGATGAAAAAAAAATAAACTTAAAGATAATTAGAAATAACTTAAGTGAATTAACGTCATTTGATTATATTGCAAGAAACCCTGAACTCATCGTTGATATACTTGTCCAAAAAAATAATATTTTTGTTTCTTATCTTAATGAAGTTAAAAAAGATTGCTATGGAATTTCATTAGTTATGGGAACTATAAATTTTGAAGAGATCAATTTCAAAAAAGTATTTTCACCAGAAGAATGTGTAAATAAAAAAAACAAATATGGAGAATTTAAAATGGTGCAATCTGGTGGAGCACTAGCAACATATGGCAATGATCAGATACTGTTAACAACTGGAGATTATAGATTTAGAGATTTGGCTCAAAATATTAATAGTATATTTGGAAAGGTCTTATTAATTAATTTTAAAAATAAAAAATATACACTAGTATCTAGTGGTCACAGAAACCCACAGGGGATTTTTTATGACAAGAAAAATAATAATATCTTTCTTTCTGAACACGGCCCTTTTGGTGGAGATGAAATAAACATTATTAATAATCCGCTAACTGATATTAAAAATTTTGGCTGGCCTATTTCATCTTATGGCGAACATTATGGTGGTAGAATCGAGCGAAATAAAAAAAAGTATTTAAAAGCTCCCTTAAACAAGTCACATTTAAAATATGGATTTGCTGAGCCGAGCATATATTTTAAAAGATCCATAGCGCCCACTAAAATCACTATAATTCCAGGTGGGTTCAATAAAAAAGATAATGATCAAATTTTTTTAGCTTCTTTGGGACTTGATAACAAAGAAGGTAGAAGATCAATCCATAATTATTTACTAAACAAAGATCAAAAACTTGAACTAACTGAAATTATAGCCTTAAACGAAAGAGTCAGAGATTTCTTTTATAGTGAAAGCATGAATGAAATATTTCTTTTTCTAGAGAACTCTGGATCAGTAGGAATTTTAAAAAGTGAAAAAAAATGAGAAAATACAAAATAAAGATGATTCAAAATGGCAAGTAAAATAATTATTACAGGAGCTGCAACAAGAATCGGCGCTGCTATTGCAAAAAAACTCTCAGGTCCTGGAGTTGAAATGATAATCCATTATAATAATTCTAAGAAAGAAGCTGAAAAGTTACAAAAGGAATTAACTAGAGAAAAAACAAAAGTATACTTAGTAAAAGGTAACCTTGCGAAAGAACAAGACTTAAAAAAAATTATAAAATTTTCAAAATCTAAATTAAAATATTTTGACTGCTTGATAAACAACGCATCACTATTTGAAAATGATAGTCTTAGAGATTTTTCTTCTAAAAGTTGGAATCAACATTTAGATATAAATTTAAAAGCACCTGCATATTTTACAAAAGAATTTTCGAAAAATGTTATAGGCAAAAATAATAATATTATAAATATAATTGATCAAAGAGTTTTTAAGTTAACTCCTTTTTTCTTTTCTTATACTTTGAGCAAGATGGGACTTTATACCTTAACAAAAACAAGTGCTATGGAATTAGCTCCAAACGTTAGAGTTAATGGAATTGCGCCAGGCCCTACTATAAAAAATAAAAGACAAACCAATATTCATTTTAAAAAACAGTATTTAGCAACACCTTTAAAGCAACAAGTAAATGTAAAAGACATATGTTCTACTGTTGACTTTTTTATCAAAAACCGTTCAATTACAGGACAAGTAATTGCAGTAGATAGTGGACAAAGTTTAAACTGGAAAACTTCAGATGTGATTGGAAAAGAATGAAAAAAAATAATTTAAAAGTTGTAAAAATAGATAAAAATAAAAGTTTATTTAATTACGAAAAAAAAATTTTAATCAAAGATCTAATTTTAGATTTAAAGCTTGGTTATTACGATTTTGAGAAAGAAAAAACTCAAAAAGTAAAATTTAGTTTAGAAATAGATTATGAGGATAAAAAACCAACAAATGATAAAGATATTAAATCTATTGTTAATTATGGTCAGGTAGTAAAACTAATTACAAAGCTTGCAAAAAAGAAACACTACAACTTTTTAGAAACACTTGCAGAAGATGTTTTTGATGTATTATTTAAGGATAAACGGATCGGAAAAATAATGCTTCAAATTGAAAAGTTAGAAATCATAAAAGAATGCGCCTCTGTTGGTATTCAAATTACCAAAAAAAGAAGTCATGAAAAGCTCTGAATTAGGCAAAGAAGTAATTAGAAAAGAACTACCTTTAATTCCCAAGAGTCCTGGGGTTTATAGGATGCTTGATCACAAAGATGTAATTTTGTACGTAGGTAAAGCAAAAAATCTTCCCAACAGATTGAAGAGTTATGTGGCTGAAAAAAATCATATCATTAGAACAGCAAGGATGCTTTCTCAAACTTTTAAATTAGAAATAACTACTACTGCAAATGAAAGTGAAGCTTTGCTTTTAGAGGCTAATTTAATTAAAAAACATAAACCTAAGTTTAATATATTGCTTAAAGACGATAAGTCTTTTCCTTTTATTTTCATTAGTAACAAAGATCAATGGCCACAAGTCACGAAACATAGAGGAAAAAAAGACAAAGAAGGTTTTTATTTTGGACCCTTTGCGTCTGCTGGAACTGCAAATTGGACAATCAAAATGCTACAAAAAATATTTCAAATAAGAGTTTGTGATGACTCTACTTTTAAAAATAGAAAAAGACCTTGCATACTTTATCAAATAAAAAGATGTTCAGGACCTTGTGTAGACTATATTGGTAAAGAGGATTATGAAAAATCTGTTGATCAAGCTATTCAATTTGTGTCAGGAAAATCAAGAGATATTCAAAAAAATTTATCAAAACAAATGGAAGAGGCAAGTGAAAATCTTGATTTTGAAAGAGCTTCTATTTTTAGAGATAGAATTAAATCCTTAAATATAATTCAATCATCACAAAGAATTAATGAAGCAAATCTCGTTGATGCTGATGTGATTGCAGCATACAAAGAGTCTGGTAAAACCTGTATTCAGGTTTTTTTTTATAGATCTAAACAAAATTGGGGCAACCAAGCTTATTTTCCAAAACATGATCCTGATCAAGATATATCTGAAATAATGTCATCTTTTATGATGCAATTTTATGAAAATAAAAATGTCCCAAAATTAATAATCATTAATACAGAAATTGAAGACAAGAAATTAATTGAAGAAACTTTAAGTAAAAAGGAAAGTAGTGCTATTTCTATTAATATAGCAAAAAAAGGCACTAAAGCTAAAGTTATTGCCATGGCAGAAAAAAATGCGAAAGAGTCTCTCAATAGAAAAATTTATGAAACAAATAATAACAAAAATTTATTTGATGGTGTGTCTAAAAAATTTAACCTTAAAAATGGTCTAAACTTAGTTGAGGTTTATGATAACAGTCATATCTCAGGAACAAATAGTGTAGGTGCTATGATTACTTTTGGAAATGAAGGATTTATTAAAAAAAGATATAGAAAATTTGACATCAAAACAAAAGGTGCTGAACAAGATGATTTCGCAATGTTGAAGGAAGTTCTTACTAGAAGGTTTAAAAGAGCAATGCTAGAAAAGGGTAATTATTTAACTATCCCTGATTTGATATTAATTGATGGTGGTAAAGGTCAATATTCATCTGCCAAAGAAATTTTGGATGAATTCGGTTTACATGATCTTCCTATGATTGCTATTGCTAAGGGTAAATTAAGAAATAGTGGTGATGAAACTTTTTTCTATAAAGGAAAATCTTTCAAATTTGATAAAAATGATCCTACACTCTTCTTTATGCAGAGACTACGTGATGAAGCTCATAGATTTGCCATTACCTCCCATAGAGCTAAAAGAGCAAAAGGAATTACCAAGTCATTACTAGATCAAATAGAAGGTATTGGATCTATTAGAAAAAGAGCATTATTAAACCATTTTGGCTCAGCAAGAGCAGTAGAATCTGCAAGTTTTGATGAAATTAAAACAGTTGAAGGTGTTGAGGAAAAAGTTGCAAAAAAGATATATAACTTTTTTCATGAATAATTATGCTTAAAAAAATTCCAAATTTATTGACTATAGGTAGGATAATTTTAGTTCCTTTTTTCGTACTTGCTTTCTATCTACCTGGTTTTTATGGCGACTTAACTGCTTGTGTATTATTTGTAATTGCATCATTTACTGATTTTTTGGATGGAATGTTAGCAAGGATGCTTGGAGAAGAGTCAAAATTAGGTGAACTACTAGATCCAATAGCAGATAAAATTATTGTAGCTACTGCTTTAATTCTTTTAGTAATGGATGGAACAATTAGACACTACGAAGTTGTTGCAGCAATTATAATACTAACAAGAGAAATATTAATTTCAGGTTTGAGAGAATTTTTAGCTAAAGGACAAATAAAACTACCAGTTTCAAATTTGGCTAAATTAAAAACTTTTTTACAAATGGTTGCTATCTCATTACTCCTTACTGGTGAAACCGGAAATAAAATTTTAAGCTTTCAAGATTATAACGCTCAAACTATTGGAATTATTTTGTTGTGGCTTTCTGCATTTTTAACCTTATTTACTGGTTATGAATATTTAAGAAAGGGTATTGATCATGCAATGTCTGAAGATAATAAAAATTAAGCTGCTTTCTTTTTTCTAACCAAAACCTGATAACTTTCATTTAAACTAATAATAGTTTTACATACTTTAAACTTATTTTCAACAATACATGATACTGGGGTTACTTCTGCTGCAGTTCCAGTTAAAAAACAACCAACAAAATTTGACAATTCATTTGGATTGATCTTTCTTTCATTGACCTTAATACCTTTTGATTTTGCAATTTCAATCACTGTTCTTCTTGTAATTCCATCTAAAAAAGAATCTGGAATTGGAGTATGAATTTCTCCATTCTTATCTTTAAAAAAAATGTTTGCTCCAGTTGCCTCTGCTACATTTCCTTCATGATCCAACATTAAAGAATCTGTATAGCCTTGTTGTTCGGCTTCATGCTTAGACAATGTACAAATCATATAAAGACCTGATGCTTTTGTATCCCAAGGTATTGTATTTGGAGCCGGCCTTCTCCAGTTAGAAATATTTAATTTAATTCCTTCAATTTTTAATTTTGGATCAAAATAAGATCCCCATTCCCAAGTTGCTACAGCAACATGAATTTTTGTTTTTTGCGCTGAAATTGCCATCATTTCACTTCCTCGCCAAATCATTGGTCTTACGTATCCATTTTTTACATTTTGTATGGCTATAACTTTATTACATGCTTTATTTATTTCTTCTTCTGTATATGGAACCTGCATCCCCATTCTTTTCGCCGAATAAAAAAGTCTTGATGTGTGTTCTTCTAACTTAAAAATTGAACCCTCATAAACTCTTTCACCTTCAAAAACACAGCTTGCATAATGAAGTCCATGGTTTAAAATATGAATTTTAGCATCTGCCCAATCTACAAGCTCGTTATTATACCAAATTTTACCTGATCTTTTATCGTAGGGTATCATGTGTGAATTAATTTAATTATTTTGTTAAAATTATCTTTGTATCTATAATATGTCAATATAACTTACCTATAATGGAAGAACTTTTATATTTAAAAGACACTCAATTAAAAGAATTAATTGAAAGACTATTTACGAGCTACAGAGAATCGTTTGCCGATGCAAAAAAAAGTCTAGATAAATACTCAATAGGCATAGCACATCATAAAGTATTACATCTGCTTTCAATGTATAAAGGCATCACAATCTCAGAACTTCTTCAAAAGCTAAAGATCACAAAACAAAGTTTAAATAGGGTTCTAAAAGACTTAATTAAACTAGAAATTATTTTTTTTGAAAAAGATCAACAAGACTCTAGGGTAAAGCACATTTTTTTAAATAATAAAGGTGAAAAAATTTTTGAAGAAATATTTTCAACACAAAAAAAAAGAATTTATAATGCTCTTCTAAATTCAAGTTCTGATCAAGTTCTTAACTTTGACAATGTTTTAAAAAAAATAATAAATGAATAACTTTATAGCTCATATTTTGGTTGTAGATGATGATGATGGAATTAGGTCTTTAGTCAAACAATATCTTAATAAAAATAATTTTTTAGTTACAACTTCTAATAGTGCTGAAAGTGCACAAGAAAAAGTTTCAGTTATTAAATTTGATTTAATTATTTTAGATGTAATGATGCCTGGGAAAACCGGATTGGACTTCATTAAAGAAAATAAATTAAAAATTGATACACCCATAATTCTTTTGACAGCCAAAGGAGAGACTGCAGATAGAGTTGATGGTCTAGAAATCGGTGCTGATGATTATTTGCCAAAACCATTCGAACCAAAAGAGTTAACATTAAGAATTAAAAATATTCTTAAAAAAACCAAAAAAACTAATCAAAAAAGAATTGTTGAATTTGATAATATTAAAATTGATTTAAATAAGTTATTGATAGTTAGAAATCAAAATGAATTCAAAATAAATAATGCTGAAAAAATTATTTTAGAAAAAATGATTAATAACCCAGGTAAAACATTTACAAGAGAAGATATTGGAAAATTAATTGATCTAAATAAAGAGAGATCTATTGATGTTATAATTACTAGACTTAGAAAAAAAATTGAAACTGATCCAAAAAATCCAAAGTATTTACAAACACTTAGAGGAGCTGGTTATGTCTTATGGATTGAGTAGGTTTATTAAAAACTTACTACCTAAAAGATTATTCTATAGAGCTTTATTAATTGTTGCAACGCCAATTATAATTTTGCAATTAATAATAACTATTGTTTTTTTTGATAGCCTTTGGATTAAAACCAATAAAGGAATGACTCGTGCGTTAGTTGGTGAAATGAAAACATTTATTACAGCCTACGATAATGGAAAATATAATAACAATGATTTATCTGGTCTTTTTTCAATTTATTTGAATCTAAATGTAAAACATAAAAAAGAAAAATTCATAAATAAAAATCAAAATAAAAGATGGTTTAGTCCAATTGACAGGACGTTAAGAAGAGAACTAAAGTCTGTTATGGGTAGTGAAAATTATTGGTTTGATAGAACAGCTTATAAAGAATTAATTATAATAAATATAAAACATAATGATGGTTATTTTGAATTTTTGATTCCAAAAGATAGAATAACTAGTTCATCGGCAAGACTTTTTGCGTTATGGATAACTTTCCCTGCAATTCTATTAATTGCAATTGCAATGATATTTTTAAAAAATCAAACAAGACCAATTATCAATTTAGCAAAAGCAGCTGAGAGATTTGGACGTGGTGAAAATATTGATGAATATAGACCATCTGGAGCTTTAGAAATAAGAAAAGCAGGATTTGAATTTGATAAAATGAGAAAAAGAATAATGAGACACCTAAATCAAAGATCTGAAATGTTATCAGGTATAAGTCACGACTTAAGAACACCTTTGACTAGAATGAAACTTCAGTTAGCTCTTATTAAAGATACAGAGTTATCAAAAAAAATGTCTATGGATATCGATGAAATGGAAAAAATGCTTAATGAATATTTGCAATTTACAAGCTCTAACTATCTGGAGGGAGATGAAACGTTTGATATTTCTGAATTAATTGAAAATACAATTGATAAATATGGTAATAATCGAATCTCAAAAGAGATAGTTCCTAGAATATATATAAATGGTAGAAAAAATTTAATTCAAAGATCATTTAATAATTTAATTGATAATGCACTTAAATATGCTGAAGAGGTAGAAATATGTTTATCTAAAAAAAACAACAATATATTAATTTTAATAGACGATAACGGCCAGGGTATTCCTGATACAGAATATGAGAATGTATTTAAACCATTTTATAAAATAGATAAAGGCAGAGGAGATTCAAAATCAAGTGTAGGTCTTGGTCTGTCTATGGCATCAGACACAATTAAATCTCATGGAGGAAATATTTTATTAGAAAAATCACACTTAGGTGGATTAAGAGTTAAGATTTTTTTACCTTCTTAAATTTTTTTTTGATCTTATTTTTGGTTAATTTTTCCATTTTTTTTTCAAGATTTTCAACTCTTTTAATTAAAATATCAGTTTCATCTTTGCTTGTAAGTTTCATCTTGAAAACTATTTCATCTCGCTTGGATCTTAAAACATTTAATATTTCAGAGCTTAGATCCTTATAAGAGATAAGACCATGTTCAAATAACTTGGCTAATTTATCAATTACAAATTTTGATTTTGTCATATATTCGTTTATATAATTAATATACTTTATAAATAGTTTTTTAAAAATGTTTACTAATAATTTTGACCCAGTTGCTTTTGAAATATTATCTTTAGAAATTAGATGGTATTCACTGGCTTATATTGTTGGAATTTCATTGGGGTGGTTATATTGCAAAAAAAGATTAATTACAGATCGGGCCATATTAGATATATTTGATGATTATATCTCATACTTAATTATAGGAATAATTTTAGGTGGAAGGATTGGCTATATTATATTTTATAATTTTGAATATTACCTAAGCAATCCAATTGAAATTTTAATGGTATGGAATGGAGGGATGTCTTTTCATGGAGGTTTGGTAGGAGTTATTGTTGCGTCCATATTATTTGCAAATAAGAATAAAACTGATCCATTTATTTTTTTAGACTTAGTAGCATTATCAGCTCCTATTGGAATTTTTTTTGGTAGAATTGCTAACTTTATAAATTCAGAACTTTATGGAAGACCTACAGACCTTCCATGGTCTGTACAATTTACTCTTATTGATAATGTTAAAAGACATCCTTCACAGTTGTATGAAGCCATTTTAGAGGGTGTTATTTTATTTTTCTTATTAAATTTTATTTTAAAAAAAAATTATATAAAAAACCCTGGTCAAATATCAGGCCTATTTTTGATATTTTATTCGCTATTCAGATTTTTAATAGAGTTTTTTAGATCACCTGATCCACAAATAGGTTATTTAATTTTAAACTTAACCATAGGTCAATTGATAAGTATCATTTTTTTACTTGCTGGCACATTCCTATTCTTCATAAAAAAAAATGAAATTTAAAAAAAACGACTTATTGAGTTTAGATAAGTTTATTAATGAGTGTCTTTATAATAAAAAATTTGGGTATTATATAAAAAAAATTCCATTTGGAAAAAAAGGTGATTTTATTACTGCACCCAGTATATCAATATTATTTTCTGAAATGATTGCAATTTGGATAATTTCTTTTTGGGAGAAATTAGATCGCCCAAAACAATTTAATCTGATTGAACTGGGAGCAGGTAATGGAGAAATGATGAGAGTATTAGTAAATACATTCAACAATTTTCCTCAATTCAAAAATAGTTGTAATATAAAAATTTTAGAAAAAAGTATACTTCTTAGAAAGTTGCAAAAAAAAGTAATTAAAGACAAAAAAATTAAATGGTTAAATAATTTAAAGGAATTAAATAATTTACCTTCTATTTTTATTGCTAATGAGTTTTTTGATGCATTGCCTATTAAACAATTTATTAAAAAAAATAATCTGTGGTATGAAAGATATGTTAATTTTTCCAGTCAGATAAAACCAAAATATATGGACATTCCATTTAATATGGAAAAATTTGAAAAAAAATTAAATTTTAAGATATCCCTTAGACAAGAATTTATTGAGTACTCTCCTCTTTTATTAAAATATTTAAAAGAAGTATCAAATATTATTAAACACAATAATGGTGGTATTTTAATAATAGACTATGGTTACACAGAAAAAAAAATGAGAAATACACTTCAGGCTATTTCTAACCACAAATTTACAAATGTTTTAAAAAGTTTTGGTAGTTCAGATATTACTTATAACTTAAGTTTTGAAATGGTGAGCAAAATAATAAAAAAGTTGGGTTCCTTTTTTCAAACAACTACAACGCAAAGAAAATTCTTAACAAAACTTGGGATATTAAATAGAGCTGAAATACTATCTCAAAAAATGCCTTTTAGTAAAAAAGCAGACCTATACTTTAGAATTAAAAGATTAATTGATAAAGACAAAATGGGAAACTTATTTAAAGTATTGTTTGTGACTAATAAAAAAAATAAATTTAAAATAGGATTTTAATTTGATTAAATCTAAAAAACTTTCTAAATATAAAAATATAAATCATGCTTTCTTTAATAGATTGGGTGGAAAATCTACAGGCATATACAAAAGTTTAAATTGTGGACCAGGTTCTTCTGATAAGAAAAAAGATGTACTTAAAAACCTTGTAATAGTAAAAAAAAAAATAAAAACAAAATCAGAAAAAATATTGCTACTAAATCAAATTCATAGCAATAAATTTTTTTATATAGATAAAAAAACAAAAATTAATAAAAATAGATTTAAAGGAGACGCTTTAATCACAAATAAATTGGATACACCAATTGGGATATTAACTGCTGATTGTGCTCCAATATTAATATTCGATAAAAAAAATCATATGATTGCAGTAATACATGCAGGATGGAAAGGTGCATACAAAGGAATTGTAAAGAAAGTTTTAAAATTTATGATAAAAAAAGGTTGTTCTTCTATCAATATCACTGCTGTCATAGGACCATGCATTTCAGTTAAAAATTATGAAGTAAAAAAAGATTTTATAAAAAAATTTACAAAAAAAGATAAAAAAATAAAAATCTTCTTGTCCAAAATAAAGAATAAAAATTACTTTAATTTAAGTAAATACCTTGCTTATCAATTGAAAAATTTTGGCATAAAGAAAATAGAAGTAATCAATAAGGATACATTTAATATAAAAAACAATTTTTTTAGTGCAAGAAGATCTAAAAGACGCAATGAGAATGATTATGGTAGAAATATTTCTGTAATTATGCTTAATTAGCATAGTCACATGAAATTATTAACTGGAAATAGCAATAAACCCTTAAGTAAGAATATTGCAAAATATTTAAAGTCTAAACTGATAAATTCTAGTATTAAAAAATTTGCCGACGGTGAAATCTACGTAGAAGTCAATGAAAACATTAGGGGTAATAGTATTTTCATAATTCAATCAGTTTCTTCACCTGCAAATGATAACTTGATGGAATTATTACTTTGTATTGATGCATTAAAAAGATCTTCAGCGAAAAATATAACTGCTGTTATTCCTTATTTTGGATATGCAAGACAAGATCGAAAAGTAGTACCCAGAACATCCATATCTGCAAAACTAGTTTCTAATTTAATTACAAAAGCTGGTGCAGATAGAGTTGTTACAGTAGATCTGCATGCAGGACAAATTCAGGGTTTTTTTGATATACCTGTGGATAATTTATTTGCTACTCCTATCTTTGCAAGACATGCAAAAAAAAATATTAAAAGTAAGGATATTATATGTGTTGCACCTGATGTAGGGGGCACTGAAAGAGCGAGGGCACTCGGAAAACTGCTAAATGTTGGGTTGGCGATTGTAGATAAAAGAAGATCAAAACCAGGACAAGCAAAAGTGATGAATGTTATAGGATATGTGAAGGGTAAAACTTGTATCATTGTGGATGATATTATTGATTCTGGTGGAACAATAGTTAATGCAGCAAAAGCATTGAAAGATAGGGGTGCTAAAGAAGTTTTTGTTTATATAACACATGGAGTTCTTAGTGGAGAAGCTATCGATAAAATCAAAAAGTCAGTCATTAAAAAATTAGTAATAACAGATACTATTGATAACCAAGAAAAAACTAAGAAAGCTAAAAATATAGAAGTTTTACCAATTTCAAGCTTAATGGGAGAGGCAATTAAAAGAATTTCTAATTCAACATCAGTATCCGACCTATTTAAATAATTATCTTGAGTTATTAGAAGCATGTGCTAAAAACCCTTGTTTTTATGAATACACTCGAAGCAAATGTTAGAAATACTAAATCGAAAGGAGAGATTAGATCCTTAAGATCAAATGGTAATGTTCCAGCTATTATTTATGGAGGAACTGAAAAAAATGAAAAGATTTCTGTATCAAAAAAAACATTAAAGATACTATTAGAAAAAGAGGGGTTTTTATCAAGTGTTATCACATTAAATGTTGATGGTAAAAATCAAAATGTTTTACCAAGAGAAATAGATTATAATGTTATATCTGATGATCCAACTCATATTGATTTTCTTAGAGTTGTTTCAGGAGTTAAAATTAGAATAGAAGTACCAGTGCAATTTATTAACCATGAAAAATCCCCAGGCCTAAAAAGAGGTGGGGTGCTGAACATAGTTAGAAGAAAAATTGAATTAAAATGTCCAAGTGAAAAAATTCCTGAGTCAATTGTTATAGATCTTGATGGAGTTGACATTGGAGAAAGTTTTAAAATTTCTGCAGTTAAACTGGAAGAAGGTGTCACCCCTACTATTCAAGGTAGAGATTTTGTAATTGCAACACTTGCAGCACCTACTGTCATGAAAGAACCAGAAAAACCAGCTGAAGCGGAATCTGCAGAAGGTGAAGAGACTGGAACTGATAGTAAAGATGCAGCTTCGACAGATGAAGGTGATAAAAAAGAAGGTGATAAAAAAGAAGGCGAAGAAAAAAAGGCACCTGCAGAAAAAAAATAACCAATACATTATATTGATAATTTCCATCCACAGATTAAAAAAATTATGCTTCTATTTGTAGGTTTAGGAAATCCATCACTTGATAGTGAAAATAATAGACATAATATTGGTTTTAAATTGATTGACGCCCTTAATCAAAAATTTCAACTATCAAAGCAAAAACCAAAATTCAAAGGATTATTAACCACTGGAAGCATTGAAGGTAATAAAGTTTATGCAATAAAACCACTAACCTTTATGAATAATTCTGGAATTTGTATAAGAGAGTTAATTGAATACTTTAAAATTGATGCTCAAGATGTAACTGTGTTTCATGATGATCTTGATATTGAATTTGGTAAGGTAAAGGCAAAATTTGCAGGGTCAAGCGCAGGGCATAATGGAATTGAGTCTATAGATAAATTTATTGGAAAAGATTATTCTAGGGTTAGAATAGGAATTGGAAGACCTAAAACTAAAGCCGATGTCTCAGACCATGTATTGAAAGATTTTGATGAAGATGAAATGTTACAACTACAAAAAATTACGAATAACATTATAAATTCAATACCTATATTAATTGAAAAAAAATTGGATTTATTTTCAAGCACTGTAAATAATAAATAATGAGTTTTAAGTGTGGAATTGTTGGCTTACCTAATGTCGGTAAATCTACTTTATTTAATGCACTTACAAACTCGAGTAAAGCACAGGCTGCAAACTTTCCTTTTTGCACAATAGAACCAAACGTTGGTGTTGTTCCTGTTCCTGATGAAAGATTAGAAAAATTAGTAGAGATATCAAAATCAAAAAAAAAAATAAATACTACTATTGAATTTGTGGATATTGCTGGTTTAGTAGAAGGTGCTTCAAAAGGTGAAGGTTTAGGAAATAAATTTTTATCTCATATAAGAGAAGTTGATGCAATAATACATATGATAAGATGTTTTGACTCTGATGACATTCAGAATGTAAACCCTACAGTAGACCCAATAAGAGATTTAGAAATTATTGAAACTGAAATGATGTTGGCAGATTTAGAGTCTATACAAAAAAGACTAGATAAAAAAAATAAAAAAAATGTTGATGCAGAACAATTAAAGATATTAGAAATAGCATCTGATTGTATAAATAATTCTAAAAATATTCAGATTCTTTATGATCAGTTTGAAAAAAAAATTATAAATCAAAGTGGCTTATTATCTTTAAAACCTAAAATTTTTGTTTGTAATGTTGATGAAGCCAGTGTTCAAAATGGTAACAAATACACAAATATATTTATTGAAAAATTCGGAGAAAAAAACACATTAATAGTTTCAGCTGATATTGAAAATCAAATTAATCAATTAGAAAATGAAGAAAAAAAAAATTATATGGAAATGATTGGATTAAAAAATACTGGCTTAAACATGTTAATTCAAAAAGGTTACAATATTTTAGAGCTAGACACTTATTTTACATCGGGTCCAGAAGAAACTAGAGCCTGGACTATTCAAAAAAATTGTTCTGCTCCAAAAGCAGCTGGTGAAATACATACTGATTTTGAAAAAGGTTTTATTAGAGCTGAAACAATTGCATACGAAGACTTCATAGCAAATCAAGGTTGGGTAAATTCCAAAACTAATGGAAAAATGAGACTTGAAGGAAAAGATTATATTGTCAAAGATGGTGATATATTAAACTTCAGATTCAATACGTGACCAAATTTTCTTCATACTAA
>Ga0209425_10004124_pt1 | contig 15006 bp, 16 predicted proteins | sample COG_05_FD_184749 | JGI IMG/M metagenome (GOLD analysis project Ga0209425, IMG submission 184749) | Pelagic Microbial community sample from North Sea - COGITO 998_met_05 (SPAdes) (version 2) | ecosystem: Environmental > Aquatic > Marine > Neritic zone/Coastal water | place: Helgoland, sampling... | reverse complement strand
AGTAAAAAAATTAAATATTTAGTTGCGCCTAACCCACTAGATAAAAATTTAACTAAGGAAATAAATGGCTTTGATGAAAGTTTTAAGAAAACAAAAACTAAAGTTATTATAGAGAGAGATCTTACTATTTATTTAAATAATCAAGAAATAGTAACACTAATGACTGTTGGAGATCATCCTGAGTTTCTTGCAGTGGGCTATTTATTAAATCAAAATATGCTCAAAAAAACTGATACTATTAAAAAAATTGAATATGATAAAGATCTAAAAGTTATTGTTGTAAGAACATCTCGAAAAACCAATTATGAGGAAAAATTAAAAAGAAAAATTACTACAAGTGGATGTGCAGTTGGGACAATATTTGGCGATGTTTATGATGAGATATTAAAAAGTAAAATTAAATCCAAAAAAAAAATAAAGCATTCATGGATTTATGAAATTTCAAAAAAAATTAATTTAACACCAAGTTTATATCTTGAAGCTGGAGCAATTCATGGCTGTGCAATAATTAAGGAGAATAATCCAATTATATATATGGAAGATGTTGGTCGTCACAATGCCGTAGATAAAATTGCAGGGTATATGTTTTTAGAAAAAATTAATGGAGATAATAAAATATTTTACACAACAGGAAGACTAACTAGTGAGATGGTCATTAAAACTGTAAAAATGAAGATACCTATTTTGATATCACGGTCAGGTTTTACATCTTGGGGAGTTGAACTTGCAAGAAAAACTAATCTAACTTTAATAGGAAGAGCAAAAGGTAAAAAATATCTAGTACTATCAGGTGAAAAAAGAATTGATCATAAATAAATCAAAAGCATTAATAGTTATTCTTGCCGGTGGTCAATCACGTCGATTTGGAGGTGGTTATAAAACTCTATATAAGCTAAATAATATTTCCATACTTGATAGAATTTTGCAAAATTTTAAAAAATTAAAGATGGAAATAGTTTTAAATGTTAACTCAAATAAAGATCAATTTTCAAAAATAGGATTATATTTAATCAAGGATGAGCTAGAAAATTTTCAAGGTCCTCTTGCCGGAATATATTCGTCAATGAAATGGGCTTTAAAAAATAGAAAAAATATTGAATGGATTTTTACTTCTCCCAGCGATACTCCTTTTATCGATAGTAGTTTGGTAAATAAATTTTTAAAAACTAAATATTTTGATGAAACAAAAATAATATTAGCAAAATCTTCTAACAAAATACATCCCGTAATAGGATTATGGCATATTTCACTACTTAAAAATTTAGAAAATTTTTTAACTAAAGAAAATAGAAAAATTATGAATTGGGTAGATGAGCAAAATTACGAAATACTTAGTTTTGAGAATAAAAATTATTTTTTTAATATCAATACTCAGACAGATTTAGCAGAAGCAATTAAAATTGAGAAGTCTCTAAAAACACTATAATTTACTGGATAATCTTAATAATAAGAATATAAATTAATACTACAAATCATGTCAATATACCTTCCTATCGCCGAAATGAACGTGAATATCTTCTTAATTGTTTTTATTGGTATGGCAGTAGGTGCGTTATCTGGTTTGTTTGGCGTAGGTGGAGGTTTTTTAATGACCCCTCTTCTAATTTTTTTAGGTATTCCACCTGTAGTAGCAGTTGGTTCTGAAGCACCACATGTTCTAGCTTCAAGTGTTTCTGGGGTAATTGCTCATTGGCGTAAAAAAAATGTGGATTTCAAAATGGGATTTTTTTTACTGTCTGGAGGTGTCGTTGGCTCAACTGTGGGTGTAAATTTATTTAAATTACTTAAAACTTATGGTCAGATAGATATTGTTATTCAATTTTTATTTATAATTTTTTTAGGTTTTATTGGATTATCAATGGCATTTGAAAGCGCTAAAACAACTATCAAAAATTACAGGACTACTTCAGCAATCAGAACTAAACTTCATCAACATTCTTGGATACATGGACTGCCCTTTAAGCTTCGGTTTCATCGTTCTAAATTATACATTTCAGCAATCCCCCCAATTTTAATTGGTTTTTTTGTTGGTGTACTCTCAGCAATGATGGGTGTTGGTGGTGGTTTTATAATGATACCGGCAATGGTTTATATTTTAGGAATGTCTACAAATGTTGTCGTAGGAACTTCTTTGTTCCAAATTATTTTTGTAACAGCTAATTCAACTTTCTTTCAATCTTATCTGAATCAAACTGTAGATATTGTTCTCTCTGCTCTTATGATACTCGGAGGGGTAATTGGTGCACAAATAGGTGTAAGAATTGGCTCTCAACTAAAAGCAGAATATTTAAGAGGAATTTTGGCAATTCTAGTTTTACTTGTTTGTGCAAAAATTCTTACTGATTTAATTCTTACACCTGCTGATCTATTTACAACTTCTATAAATTAATGAACCCATTTAAAAATCAAACAGAAGCCGTCAAAACATCTCCTAAAGTTAGTGATGAGGTAAAACAAACGACATGCTATATGTGTGCTTGTAGGTGTGGGATTGATGTTCATTTATTGGATAATCAAATAAGATATATTGAAGGGAATAAGAGTCATCCAACAAATAAAGGCGTCCTTTGCGCAAAAGGTTCTGCGGGCATTATGCAACAAAACTCACCTGCTAAATTAACAAAGCCCCTCCTTCGAACTGGAGAAAGAGGTAAAGGTGAATTTAAAGAAATTGAATGGTCTGAAGCTATGGAAATAGCAACAACCTGGCTATCTGAAATAAGAAATACAGATCCTAAAAAACTTGCTTTTTTTACTGGCCGAGATCAAAGTCAGTCATTAACTGGATGGTGGGCTAATCAATTTGGCACTTGTAACTTTGCTGCACATGGAGGTTTTTGTTCAGTAAATATGGCAGCCGCAGGTCTTTATACTATAGGTGGTTCTTTTTGGGAATTTGGAGAGGTTGACTGGGACCATACTAAATATTTTATTTTATTTGGATGTGCTGAAGATCATGACTCCAATCCAATTAAAATGGGTTTAGGTAAATTAAAATCTAAGGAGGATAGTAAATTTGTCTCTGTTAACCCTATAAAAACAGGCTACTCTGCAATAGCAGATGAATGGATTGGGATAAGACCTGGGACTGATGGCTTGTTTGTTCATAGTTTAATTTATGAACTATTAAAATCTAATAAAGTTGATTGGGATTATCTGAAAAGATACACTAATTCTAATTGGCTGGTTTATAATAATCCTGGAAAAGAAAATCATGGTTTATTTGCAAGAAATGAAGATAATCTTCCTCTAGTTTATTGCAATACTAACAAAAAAATAACATCAGCAAATGATCAAAATGCAAATTCTGCATTTTTTGGAACTTATAAATTTAATAATATTGATGTTATGCCTTCTTTTGAATTGTTATCAAAAGAATATTTAGATTCAAAATATAAACCTGAAAATGTCTCTGACTCTATTGATATTGGTGCAGATGTAATAAAAAGAATTGCAGCAGAAATAGCCGAAACTGCATTTGAGAAAGAAATTGAAATAAAGATTGATTGGGAAGATTTTAATGGAAAAAAACATTCTTCTTTTAAAGGCAGACCAATTTCCATGCATGCAATGCGGGGCATTTCTGCTCACTCAAATGGTTTTAGTACTTGCAAGTTAATTCATATTTTGCAAACTCTACTAGGGTCAATAGATGTGCCTGGAGGTTTCAGATACAAAGCACCCTACCCTAAACATGTGGTACCTGGTCCAAAACCTGCGGGGAAAAATATTAAAGCAAATACACCTATAGGAGGTATGCCTTTAGGTTTTCCAACTTCGCCTGACGATCTTTTAACTGATGAAAATGAAAATCCAATAAGAATTGATAAAGCTTATAGTTGGGAAAACCCATTATCCGCTCACGGATTAATGCATATGGTAATTAATAATGCATGGAAGGGAGATCCTTATAAGATTGAAGTGCTGTTTATGTATATGGCTAATATGGCATGGAATTCTTCTATGAATACAGAAGAAACAATAAAAAAATTAACTGATAAAGATGAAGAGACAGGTGAATATAAAATTCCAAAAATTATTTACAGCGATGCGTACTATTCTGAAACAGTTCCTTACGCTGATCTTGTTTTACCTGACACCACTTTTTTGGAAAGATGGGACTGCATATCACTCTTAGATAGACCTATAAGTTCTGCTGACAGTGCAGCAGATGCTATTAGGCAGCCAATACTTAAACCATCAAGAGATGTAAGGCCATTTCAGGATGTTTTAATTGAGTTAGGTGCAAGACTTGGACTTCCTGGTTTTGTTAATGATGATTTAACTGCAAAGTATCCTGATGGCTATAAAGATTATATTGTTAACCATGAAAGACAACCTGGTGTTGGACCGCTTGCAGGCTGGAGAGGAAATGGAGATCAATTTGGAAAAGGAAAAATAAATAAAAACCAAATTCAAGAATATATTAAAAATGGATGTTTTCATAATCATGAATTTCAAGACAATCAAAAATATTTTAAATTTAATAATAAACATTACTTAAATTTTGCACATGAGATGGGATGGATAGCAAAAAACCAACCGATAGTTATTCAAATGTATAGTGAAGAAATGCAAAAATTTAAATTAGCTGGAGAAGGTTTTGGGAACAAGATACCACCTAATCACTTAAAAGAGAGGATCAAAAAATATTTTAATCCTATTCCAAGCTGGTATCAAACTTTTGAAGAAAAATTAAATGAAGATAATGGTAAGAACTTTGAATTGTATGCAGTAACACAAAGACCGCCTCATATGTATCATTCATGGGGTTCTCAAAATGCATGGCTAAGACAGATTACTAATCTAAATTATCTATATATAGGGGAAGAGGTTGCTGCAAAAAATAAACTTAAAAATTTTGATTGGGTATGGTTAGAGAGTTTTAGTAGCAAAATAAAAGTGCAATGTAAAATTATGAAAGGTGTAAATAAAAATACTGTATGGACATGGAATGCTATTGGCAAAAGAAAAGGTGCATGGAATTTAAGTCCAAATGCGCCAGAGTCAAATAAAGGATTTTTGTTAAATCACTTAATATCAGATGTCCTTCCAAAAAATAGAAATGAAAAAACTAACATGTCCAATTCTGATCCGATTACTGGTCAAGCAGCCTGGTATGATTTAAAAGTAAAGCTCTACAAATGTGATAAAAATGAAATTGATGGAAATATCTATCCAAACTTTGATACTATTAAAAATAAAGCCAGAAAAAATCCAAACCTTAATGTATACGGGAAACAATTTACAAAAGAATACGGTGAGAATTCTATAAGTGACATTCAAGAATTTATAGGAAACAGCAGGAATATAAAATGACAACTTTACCAACAAAACAAAATAAAAAATTAGGACTTGTAATAGATTTAGATATTTGTGTCGGTTGTCATGCATGTGCAGTAAATTGCAAAGAATGGAATACATCAGGTCATTCATCGCCTCTTCATGACATTGATCCATATGGAGATGACCCCACAGGTGTTTGGTTTAATAGAATTCACACATTTGAAGTAGAAAGTGAAATTAATGGAAGCAAAACAGTTCATTTTCCTAAAAGCTGTCTACACTGTAGTGATGCTCCCTGCGTTACTGTTTGTCCAACAGGAGCATCTTATAAAAGAGAAGAAGATGGTATAGTTTTAGTTAATCCTGACACATGCATAGGTTGCAAATTATGCTCTTGGTCTTGCCCCTATGGCGCTAGAGAATATGATGAGGAAGCAGGAATTATGAAAAAATGCACATTATGTGTAGATAAAATTTATAATGAAAATATTCCAGAAGCTGATCGAGTTCCTGCTTGTGTTTCAACTTGTCCTGCAGGTGCAAGAAGTTTTGGTGATTTAGGTGATGAAAATTCAGAAATTTTTAAACTTGTTGAGGAAAGAAATGGGTATGATCTTATGCCCGAACAAGATTGTGCACCAACTAATAAATATCTTCCACCAAGAGAAAAAAATAATCAATTTAGCAGCAATAAATTACAATCAATAACAGAGGATAAGGAGATTACTTTTGATAGCTGGAAAGAGATAATTGAAAATGCATCCAAGTAAGTCAATAATTTTTTTTACGGTATTTTCAGGAACTGGTTATGGAATATTACTTTGTCTCTCATTTTTAGCATTTTTAACAAATATAAATTTTGATAGTAACTTTAAGTTAAATTTAATTATACTAAGTTTTGTTTTTATTAGTTCTGGGCTTTTATCATCAACACTTCATTTAGGTCATCCAGAGAGAGCGTGGAGATCATTTAGTCAATGGAAGTCCTCTTGGCTTTCAAGAGAAGGCCTTGCCGCTGTTATTACTTTTTTACCCTTAATGATTTTTTACCTACTTTGGTATCTAGATAATTTTTTTTATATATATTTTCTTCATTTAACATCAATTCTATGCTTGATAACAATATACTGTACTGGCCAAATGTATGCTACATTAAAAACTATTCCTGCTTGGAATAATAAATTGGTAACACCAATTTATACAATTAATGCAATTTGTATGGGCGCTCTTACTGTTTATTGCTTTACTCGTTTTTATGAGTTTGAAATTAACTATCTATATCATTTAACTATTGTAAGTTTAAGCTTATGCTTATTTATGAAACTTGTTTATTGGTATATAATAAGTAAAAAAATAATTAGCACCGCTAACTCAGCAACTGGATTGGGTGGGAGTAATAATATTTCGCTATTTGAAGGTCCCCATACAGGAAAAAACTTTCTAACAACAGAAATGATAAATAAAATTAAAAAAGAAAAAGCAAATTTTCTAAGATTATGCTTTAGTGTGCTTACTTGCATTTTACCAATTTATATGATTATTCAAGAACCAAGCTTGATAATAGATAGTTTTATTTTAAAACTAACTTTTTTCTTAGTATTAATTTTTGCATTGATCGGAATGCTTGTAGAAAGATATTTATTTTTTATTCAAGCAAAGCATACTGTAAGTTTATATTATGGAGAAAACAAAGTATAAAATGAATAAAAGTAAAATTAAACTATTAACTTTTATTTTATTAGTCTTAGTTTCTAATTCAGTTTTAGCAGAAGCTTATTTTGATATATCTGACGATAATATTAAAATTGAGACCAATTTTATTGGTAAAGAAGTAATTATATTTGGAATACTAAATGATGATCAAGACACAATATTAACCATTAAGGGTCCTGAAAAAAACGCTGTCATTCAAAAAAAAGAAAGAATATTAGGTTTTTGGTTTAATACTAAACAAATAACCTATAATCAAATTCCGAGTATTTTTTTTATAGCTTCCTCAAACAATATTGAAGATATCTTGCCAGCTTCTACAATAATTAAGGAAGAGCTTAGTTTTAATTATTTACTAGAAAATAAAACATCTCAACGAAATTTTATTTCAGATGTTTCACTTGATACTTGGAAAGATAATTTTGTTAGGATTAAAAAAAGTAAAAATTTGTTTAAGGAATATAATGTTGAAAACATTGATAATAAACTATTTCAAACAAGAATATTTTTTCCAGCTAAATCAATACCTGGAGAATATAAAGTTAACGTGTATCAAATAGAAAATAATTTAATTTTAAATAATAAGGAAAAAATTATTACTTTAAAAAAATCAGGAATTGGAAGCCAGATATATAATTTTGCACACAAGAACGCAGCAGCTTATGGTTTGTTTGCAATCATATTTGCTGTATTATCTGGTTTCTTAGCTGCAACATTATTTAGGAGGTCTTAATGAATGATAATAGATATATTCTCGTAATTGCTGACGACTCACCAGAAATGGAAATTGCACTAGAGTACGCTTGTGCACGGTCAAAAAAAACTAGTCGTAAAATAATAATAGCAACATTTATAGAGCCTTTAGATGTATTAACTACTCAAGGTGTAACAGAAATAATGAAAAATGAAGCTAGAGATGAAGCAGAAAAACTTCTTCAGAGAGCTGCAAGTCATGTAAAAGACAAAACTGGTGAAATGCCAGCTTTAGCTGTCAGAGAAGGGGAAACAATTTTTGAATTAAAAAAACTTTTAGAAGAAGAAGAGAATATTAATGTTCTAGTTTTAGCAGCAAATTCTGATCCAAAAAATAAAGATTCAAATGCCATAATAAATTCTCTTGTAAGTCAAGAAATTACCAATATGAGAGTGCCAGTTATGATTGTCCCAGGGAATTTTTCAAAAGATCATATTGCATTAATAACTTAAAATGTCAGAATTAATCGCTGAAAAATTAATAGATATTGAGTCAGTTCAATTTTCTTTCGATAAACACTTTACTTTAACATCAGGATTGAAATCCCCTGTTTATGTTGATTGCAGAAAAATTATATCTTTTGTTGAAGAAAGAACTTTTATTATGAATGCTGCAATAACATATATTAATAACAATAAACTAGAATTTGACTTGGTAGCTGGAGGAGAAACCGCTGGGATACCTTATGCGGCCTTTATTTCTGAAAAAATTAAAAAACCTATGATTTACATTAGAAAGAAATCCAAAGGGTTTGGGAAAAATCAACAAATAGAAGGAAGTTTTAAAATAAATCAAAAAGCTGTTTTGATTGAAGATTTAGCAACTGATGGCGGGAGCAAAGTTCTTTTTGTTGAAGCAATGAGAAAAGAAGGTTTAAAAGTAAAAGATATATTTGTTATTTTTTATTATGATATTTTTAATTTTGAAGAGTCAGTTCTCTCAAAATTAAATGTTAATATTCATTCGCTATGCACTTGGAAAGACATAATTTCTGTTCTGGAGAAAAGAAAAACATTTAGTCAAGCCGATATAGAAAATTTAAAAGAATTTTTATCTAAACCTGATGATTGGAGGGCAAAAAATGCCTGATATTATTTTAGTTAGTGGTGGTTTTGACCCTATACATAGTGGTCATATTAAATTGATTAATGATGCTAATAAATATGGTGATGTTGTTGTTTTATTGAATTCTGATGCTTGGTTGCGAAATAAAAAAGGAAGAGAATTTCTTCCATTTGATGAAAGAAAAATTATTATGCAAAATATTAAAGGTGTTTTAGATGTGTTAGATTTTGATGATAGTGATAATACTTGTATTGATGGTCTTAGAAAAGCAAAAAAAAAATATACTAATTCAATAATTAAATTTGCAAATGGTGGCGATAGAAATGACGAAACAACTCCTGAAACAGCCTTTTGTAATCAAAATAATATTGAAGCTCTATGGGGAATTGGAGGGAACGACAAATCAAACTCTAGTTCTTGGATTTTAAAAAAATGGAAAGAATAAATATCAAGGGTAAAGTTTTTTTATTTCCCATTTATTATTAAGTAAAGTGTAAATTACTCTATCGTGTATTCTAAAAGGCATTTCTTGCCAAAACTCTATTAATTGAGGCTTAACTAAATAACCATTCCAGTTAGGTGGTCTTGGGATATCTTGGTCTTTATATTTTATTTCAAATTTCCTAATATTGTCTATTAATTCACTTCTTGCAGCTAGTTCTGCACTTTGATTAGAGGACCATGCTCCAATTTGACTTCCTCTAGGTCTTGAGCTGAAATATGAATTTGCCTCTTCAGCACTTACTATATTTGCTTGTCCCTCTATTCTAATTTGTCTGTTTTGTGTTTTCCAATGAAAATTCAGAGCTATATTATTATTTTCACTTATTGATTTGCCTTTTTTACTATTTGAATTTGTATAAAAAACAAATCCTTCTTCACTATGAGATTTTAACAAAACTACTCTCGAAGATGGATGATTATTTAAGATTGTAGATAATGTCATTGCATTAGGGTCATTAACCTCTGTTTCATTTGCTAAATCAAACCAATTATTGAACAGTTCAAATGGGTTTTTTGTGAAATCTATTAAATCTTTGTGCTTTAACATTTTAGATATTTTAAGTATTAAGATGTATATATATATTCTTAAACTAGAAAAAATAGGTATTTAAATGTTAATGCAAGGAAAAAAAGGTCTTATAATGGGCGTAGCTAATGACAAATCAATTGCTTGGGGAATAGCTAAATCTTTAGCAGCAAATGGCGCTTCAGTTGCGCTTACCTATCAAGGTGACACTCTTAAAAAAAGAGTTGCACCATTAGCTGAAACTATAAATTCTGATATTCTAATACCTTGTGACGTAGCTGACTCAGATAGTATGAAAAATGTTTTTGAAACACTTAGAGAAAAATGGGGGGGGATTGATTTTTTAGTACATGGAATAGGTTTCTCAAACAAAGATGAGCTAAGAGGTAAATATTATAATACATCCCCAGAAAACTTTAATCAAACAATGCATATTTCATGTTATTCTTTCACTGAAGCTTGTCGATTAGCTGAGCCGTTAATGAGAGATGGTGGCTCTATTCTAACTTTGACATATTATGGTGCTGAACAAGTGATGCCTCATTATAATGTTATGGGAGTTGCAAAAGCAGCCTTAGAAGCTAGTGTCAGGTACTTAGCAGTTGATTTAGGTGAAAAAAATATAAGAGTTAATGCAATTAGCGCTGGACCAATAAAAACTTTAGCAGCATCTGGTATAGGTGATTTTAGATTTATTTTAAGATGGAATGAATTGAATGCTCCTCTTAAAAGAAATGTTAATCAGGGGGATGTGGGCAATTCTGCTCTTTATTTATTAAGTGATTTAGGAAGTGCGGTTACTGGTGAAATCCAACATGTAGATTGTGGCTATCATACAGTAGGTATGGTTGCTGTAGACGAGGCAGAAAAAGTCTCTGACCTCCTAAGTGAATTTAATAAAAATAAATAATGTCTTCAAATTCCATTGGAAAACTTTTTACTTTTACAACATGGGGTGAGAGTCATGGAAAAGCAATAGGTTGTGTTATAGACGGTGTACCATCAAATATTAATCTTGAAGAGAGTGATATTCAGCCTTTTTTAAATAAAAGAAAACCTGGTCAATCAAAGTATACCACACAAAGAAAAGAAGATGATAAAGTTGAAATATTATCTGGAGTATTTGAAGGTATGACAACTGGCCATCCAGTTTCACTAATAATACATAATAGTGATCAAAGATCTAAAGATTATTCAGATATAAAAGATAAATTTCGCCCTGGACATGCTGATTATACTTATTGGAAAAAATATGGGATTAGAGATTACAGAGGTGGAGGTAGATCAAGTGCGAGAGAAACTGCAATGCGTGTGGCAGCAGGGGCTATTGCAAGAAAAATTATTAATCAAAAAATTGGCAATAATTCTAAAATTACTGGTGCACTCGTTCAAATTGGTAACTCTAAAATAAATTATAATAATTGGAATGATCAACAAATATCAGAAAATGAATTTTTTTGCCCCGATGAAAATATTATTTCTGAATGGAAAACCTTAATTAATAATGCTAGAAAAGATGGATCATCATTGGGCGCTATTATAGAAGTTAGAGCCTCAGGAATTCCAGCAGGACTTGGCGAACCGATTTACGATAAATTAGACTCAGATATCGCTAAAGCGTTAATGACAATTAACGCTGTTAAAGGAGTTGAGATAGGTAACGGATTTAATAGTGTTCAAGAAAATGGTAAAACCAATGTAGATGAAATGATAATGAAAGATGGTAAACCTACTTTTTTAAGTAACAATAATGGTGGAATTCTTGGTGGAATTAGCTCTGGTCAAGAAATAATTGCACGTTTTGTAGTTAAACCAACAAGTTCAATTATCTCTGAAAGGAGAACAATTGATGTAAATCTTCAAGAAACAACAATTTCAACTAAAGGTCGTCATGACCCATGTGTTGGGATAAGAGCTGTCCCAGTTGGAGAGGCAATGTTAGCCACTACTATTGCAGATCACTGTCTTCGTTATTTTTGATATTTAACAGTTATTAAAAACTCAGTATTTCCTTTTGGACCTTTTATTGGGCTCTCTATAATACTTAAAATTTTCGTGTGACCTATAGTTTTAAACCATTCAGTTATTTCATTACAAATCCGTTGGTGAATTGTTGAGTCTTTCACTACCCCTTTCTTAGTTTCATTTTTCTTTGACTCAAATTGTGGCTTGATCAAAGCAATAATAACACTTTTATCTTTTAATAAATGTAAATTTGGTTCAATAACTTTTTTTAAGCTAATAAAACTCACATCGCAAACCATGACATCAATTAATTCCTCAAATTGATCTTTTTTAAGATATCTAGCATTTGTTTTTTCCAAACTTATTACTTTGTTATTTTTTTTCAGTTTTTCATGGAGTTGATTTGTTCCAACATCAACTGCGTATACTTTGTGTGCTCCACTCTGAATTAAAACATCTGTAAATCCACCAGTTGATGAACCTAAATCAATACAAATTTTATTTCTTACAATAATTTTATTTTTTTCAAGTGCAGTTAAAAGTTTATATGCCCCTCTCGAAACCCATTCAGGTCCAAGATCTTTTATTTCTATTACTGCATTACTATTTATATTAAATCCACTTTTATTAATATTTTTACCATCTACAAAAACCTGACCTGCCATTATTATAGCCTGAGCTTTAGTTTTAGATTCTGCTAAATTTCTATTGAATAGAATTTGATCGAGTCGCTGTTTTTTTACACTCAATTTTTTATATTTTTATTATAAGTTTCAAAATCAATTACATTATCCTGATAAAATTTTATGATTTTATTAGCGATAGAGTCTGCATCCATACCAACTTCTTTATACTGATCATCTGACGATTGGTGGTCAATAAATCTATCAGGAAAATAAATATTATTAACTTTTGATAATGTGGTTTTCCTTCTTTCATTGTGAATGTAATTCAAAACACTTGAGCCAAATCCTCCACTTGATCCCTCTTCAATTGTAATTAGATATTTATGATTATCTAATAATTTATCTACTAAACTTTTATCTATTGGCTTTGCAAATCTGGCATCTGCTAAAGTAGGGTAAATATTATGCGAGTTTAATAGTTTTATTGCTTCTTCACAACTTTGCATTCTAGTGCCTAAATTTAATATAGCTACATCATTACCTTCTTTAATTATTATACCCTTCCCAATTTCTAATGAATCATAATTTAAATCAGCATTATCTATTTCACCTGTTCCTCTTGGATATCTAAAAGCAGAAGGTCTATCATCAATTAAAACTGAAGTATTGATCATTCTTATTAGTTCATTTTGATTACTTGGTGCCATAATAATAAAGTTGGGTAGTGTAGATAGATAAGTAATATCAAAAGATCCTGCGTGGGTAGGTCCATCAGATCCAACTAGCCCGGCTCGATCAATTGCAAATCTAACCGGTAGTTTTTGTAATGAAACATCATGAACTACTTGATCATAAGCTCGTTGAAGAAAAGTTGAATAAATTGCAACAAATGGCTTAAATCCTTCAGTCGCTAAACCCGCAGCCATAGTAACTGCATGTTGCTCTGCTATACCCACATCAAAAAATTTAGCTGGATGCTGTGATCTAAATATGTCCAAACCTGTTCCACTCATCATCGCTGCAGTAATAGCAATAATTTTTTCATCTGTTTCAGCTACCTTTGATAAAGTCTCACCAAATACTTTAGAATAAGATTTTTTATTTGATTTACTAATAGATTGTCCGGTTTCAATATTAAATTTGTTAACACCATGAAATTTATCATCTGATTTTTCTGCAGGCTCATAGCCTTTACCTTTTTTAGTAATGCAATGAAGAAAAATTGGTTTGCCTACATCTGATTTTTTTATATTTTCTAAAACTGGCACTAAAGTTTTCAAATCATGTCCATCTATAGGGCCAAGATAATAAAACCCTAATTCCTCAAATAATGTACCTCCACTAACTAATCCTTTAGAATATTCTTCAGCTTTATATAATGTTTTGGATATTGAAGCTGGGAATTTAGCGGATATTTTTTTTAAAAGACTTCTTACATTTGTATATTGTTTAGAAGAAAGTAACCTGGTAAGATAATTACTCATAGCCCCGACAGGTCGATCAATCGACATTTCATTATCATTTAAAATTACTACCATTTGCTTATTTGAAGCTCCGACATTATTAAGTGCTTCATATGCCATTCCAGCACTTAAAGCCCCATCACCTATCACACATATTATATTTGCATTATCTTTGTTTAAATCCTTTGCAATTTTCATTCCCATACCTGCTGATATGGAAGTAGAGCTATGGGCTGTGCCAAAAGGATCATATTCACTCTCACTTCTTTTTACAAAACCATAAAGACCATTTTTTTGTCTCAAAGTTTCAATTTTATTTTTTCTACCTGTTAAAATTTTGTGAGGATATGATTGATGTCCAACATCCCAAATTAATCTATCTCTTGGAGTGTTGAATACATAATGTAAGGCAATAGTTAATTCCACAACACCTAGACCGGCCCCTAAATGACCACCTGTTTTTGATACTGTATCTATCGTTTTATTTCTAAGTTCTACAGCTAAATTTTCAAGGTTAGCTAATGACAACTCTTTTAACTCAGAAGGGAAATTAATTTTATCTAAAATTTTATTAGACATAAGGTTAAAAGTTTTCTTTTACAACTTTATTATCTTCAATCTTAATTTTTTTAATTTGCATTTCAATATCTTTAAGTTTTTTGTCACAAATTTTTTTTATTTTCATACCCTCTTCATATAACTTAACAGATTCTTCTAGACCTATATCGCCTGACTCCAGCTTATCAACAATCAACTCAAGTTTTTTTAAATTAGCTTCAAAATTATTATCTTTTTCTTTAATCATGCTATTTACCTATTTTTGATATGACCTGCTTTTTATCTAAATTATATATAATTAAATATATTTGGTCATCATCAGATATAACAAATAATAAATTATTTTCATTTAAAATTTTTATTTCTTTAATACTCTCTTTATTACTCAAATTTAAGGAATAACTTGTTATATCTTCAACTGTGGAACCTTCTGTATTTGAAATTTTTGAATACAGACCATATAAGAGAAATGCAAAAGAGATAAATATCAATATTGCTAAAAAAATAACTAAAAACTTTAAAAAGTTACTGTTCATGAATCAAACCTAT